>ENA-UOJP01000563-UOJP01000563.1-human-gut-metagenome-genome-assembly--contig:-C102-NODE-563-length-66026-cov-8.792394_pt1 | contig 66026 bp, 57 predicted proteins | sample MGYA00242353_ERZ723900 | MGnify/ENA metagenome assembly ERZ723900 | reverse complement strand
GGACTGGGGGGGAATTTCTAGTATATTCCAAAAATAATAGTTATTTAGCATAAAAATATAAATAAAATATAGATATAATATACAAAAAATAGGGAGTTTGCAAAAAGCGATTGACAGCGGTCGTTAAAAATACTATACTGCAATTACAAGTAAATTGGTTTACTAAATGAGCGGAAGGAGAAACGTGAAAATGATTGGTATTGTGGTGACAGGGCACGGACATTTTCCCAGCGGATTGCTGAGCGCGATTGAGCTGGTGGCCGGAAAACCGGAGAACGTGGCTGCGGTTGACTTCGAGGGCGGACAGAGCCAGGCGGACTTACAGACCGCGCTGGACGCGGCCATCCAGGGACTTGAAGGGGATGAGGTGCTGGTGCTGGCGGATCTGGTGGGAGGCACGCCCTTTAACACGGCCTCCACGATCCGGGAACAGATTCCGGGCAAGCAGGTGAAGGTTCTGGCAGGGATCAACATGGCCGGTATGGTGGAGGCGGTATTTTCCAGAGCCATGGCGGATTTCGGACAGCTGGCAGGCATGGTGGCTGAGGCTGCCCACAGTGGAATCGTAAACCTGGAGAGTCTGGAAGGGCCCGGCGAGGAACCGGAGTTTGAGGACGGGCTGTAAGCCCGGAGCGGACAGGGGAGATTGAAATGATAAAGAAAATTCAGGTTGAACCGGTAAAATACCGGGAAAAATATTTGAGCACAAGCCTCCTGACCAAAGCGGAGGTGGAACATGCCATGGACCGGGTGGTGGAGCAGGTCCGGCAGAACATGATCTACATAGGAGGCCGCTTCCCCACGCCGGCGGCCAAAGACGGGAGCTACGGCGTAATCGACAACATCGAGTGGACGGACGGCTTCTGGACCGGGCTTTTGTGGCTCTGCTACGAGTATACCGGGGACGGGGCCTTCAGGGAACTGGCGGAGCGCAACGTGGAGTCCTTTTTAAACCGGGTGGAACAGCGCATCGAGCTGGATCACCACGATCTGGGTTTCCTCTACTCCCTCTCCTGCGTGGCAGGATACAAGCTGACCGGCTCCGGGACGGCCAGGAGGGCCGGGCTTCTGGCTGCGGATAAGCTGATGGAACGGTTCCGGGAAACGGGCGGCTTCATCCAGGCCTGGGGAACGCTTGGAGCCAGGGATAATTACCGGCTGATCATCGACTGCCTGCTGAACATTCCGCTGCTCTACTGGGCGTCCCGGGAGACTGGGGATGAGCGGTATGAGAACGCGGCCAGGCGGCATTACCAGACGGCCTGCAACAACGTGATCCGGGACGACGCCTCGGCTTACCACACCTTTTACTTTGACCCGGAGACCGGGGAGCCGGTTAAGGGTGTGACCAGACAGGGCTACAGCGACGATTCCGCCTGGGCCAGAGGTCAGGCCTGGGGCGTGTACGGGCTGCCCTTAAACTACCGCTACACCAGGGATGAGAGCGCGTTTAACCTGTTCGAGGGCATGACCAATTACTTCTTAAACCGGCTGCCGGAGGACGACGTGTGTTACTGGGATCTGATTTTCGGAGACGGCTCCGGCCAGTCCCGGGATTCCTCGGCGGCTGCTGTGGCGGTCTGCGGGATTCACGAGATGGAGAAGTACCTGCCCGAGACCCATCCGGACAAGGAGACCTACCGGTATGCCATGCACCGGATTCTGCGGTCCCTGACAGAGCGCTACGTGAACCCGGAGACGGGAGCAGGGAAGCCGGTTCTGCTCCACGGCGTTTACTCCTGGCATTCGGGCAAGGGCGTGGACGAGGGAAATATCTGGGGAGACTATTTCTATATGGAAGCGCTGGTGCGGTTCTGGAAGGACTGGAACCCGTACTGGTAAACGGCGGCCGCGGGCAGAGCCTGTGGGCGATTGCTGAATGTAATGGACCGTAGGCAGAGCCTGTGGGCGATTACTGAATGTAATGGGCCGCGGGCAAAGCCCACGGGCGATTACCGAATGTAATGGGCCGTAGGCAGAGCCCACGGGCGATTACTGAATGTAATGGGCCGCGGGCAGAGCCCACGGGCGATTACCTGACAAGACAAACTATAAGGAGGATTTTATAATGGCAGAGCCAAATATCGTAGCATTCAGAATTGACGAGCGCTTAATCCACGGGCAGGGACAGCTCTGGATCAAAGCCCTTGGGGTGAACACCGTGATCGTAGCCAACGATTCGGCCAGCGAGGATTCCATGCAGCAGACGCTGATGAAGGCGGTGGTGCCCAAAACCATCGCAATGCGGTTCTTTTCCGTGCAGCACACCTGCGACGTGATTATGAAGGCATCGCCCAAACAGAGCATTTTCATCGTGTGCAAGACGCCGGAGGATGCGCTTAAGCTGGTGGCCGGAGGCGTTCCGGTGAAGGAGATCAATGTGGGCAACATTCATCATGGGCCGGGCAAGGAGGAAGTGAGCAAATACATCGCTCTGGGGCCTGAGGACAAGGCGGCGCTGCGGGAACTGCGGGATAAATACGGCGTGGTCTTTAACACAAGAGCAACCGCTTCCGGGGACGACGGCTCCGCGAAAGTGGATTTAAATAAGTTCTTATAATCTAAAGGAGGGGTTTATCGTGACAATCAGTATTTTTCAATGTGTATTAATCGGTTTGTGGACAGCCTTCTGCCTGGCGGGCATGCTGTTCGGCATCTACACCAACCGCTGCCTGGTGATGGCCGCGGGAGTGGGCCTGATTCTGGGCGACCTGCCCACCGGTTTGGCTATGGGCGCTGTAGGTGAGCTGGCATTTATGGGCTTCGGCGTTTCCCAGGGAGGCTCCGTGCCGCCCAACCCCATGGGCCCCGGCATTGTTGGAACCATCATCGCCATCACCATGAAGGGGTCGGGCATCGACGTGGGCTCCGCCCTGGCGCTTTCCTTCCCCTTTGCGGTGGCCTTCCAGTTCGTGATCACCGCCACCTACACCTTTGCAACCACGCTGACCAGCTACGCTTACAAGGCGCTGGACCGGAAGAATTTTAAGGGCTTCCGCATTGCAGCCAACGCGACCGTGTGTATCTTCGCTGTGGTCGGCTTTGTCATCGGATTCGGCGGAGCGTTCAGCTCCGAGGGCCTGCAGAAGGTGATCTCCCTGATTCCGGCCTGGCTGTCCGAGGGGCTGGGAGTGGCTGGAAAAATGCTTCCGGCAATCGGATTTGCCATGATCCTGAACGTGATGGCAAAGAAGGAGCTGATCCCCTTCGTGCTGATCGGCTACATTGCAATCGCTTACTTAAATCTTCCCACCATGGGCGTAGCCGTTGTGGGAACCGCAATCGCGCTGCTGGTGTTCTTCCATATGGGGAAGGGCGGCAGTGAAACTGTAGAAGAAGTGGAGGTTGAATTTGAAGATGGCATCTAATCAGCTGGTAAAAAACGATTATGTGAAAACGTCCCTGCGGGCCTATTTCCTGCAGAACGGCTTTAACTATGGAAACTATCAGGGCCTTGGCTACGCCAACGTGATGTATCCGGCGCTGCGCAAGATGTATAAGGACGATGACGACAAGCTCCAGGCGGCGTTAAAGGACAACATTGAGTTCTTCAACACCAATATGCATTTCCTGCCCTTTATCACCAGCCTCCACCTGGTCATGCTGGAGAACAAGACTCCGGCCAAGGAGATTCGCAACATCAAGATGGCGCTCATGGGCCCCTTAGCTGGAATCGGCGATTCCCTGGCTCAGTTCTGCCTGGCCCCGCTGTTCGCCACCATCGGCGCCTCCCTGGCCCAGGAAGGCCTGATCATGGGCCCGATCCTGTTCTTCGTGGCCATGAACGCCATCCTGTTGGCGGTGAAGCTGCTGACCGGTATCTGGGGCTACAAGCTGGGCACCAACATCATTGAAACCCTCAGCGCCAGAATGGAACAGATTTCCAATGTGGCCAGCATGATCGGCGTGACCGTGATTTCCGGCCTGGCGGTGAATTTTGTGAAGATCACGACGCCCATCCAGTACGTGGCCAGCATGCCTGGCGACCAGCAGAAGGTTGTGGCGATCCAGGAGATGATCGACGCCATCGCGCCCAGGCTCCTGCCTGTGCTCTTCACCGGCCTGATCTTCTACCTGATCAAGGTGAAAAAGTGGACCACCTACAAGCTGGTGATCCTGACGATCATCCTGGGCGTGGTGCTGTCCGTGCTCCATCTGATCGCATAACTGAAACAGACACATATTCCGGATATTTGAGGGGGTGTGCGCCCGCGGGGATTGCCGCGGACGCCGCCTCCTTGAGCTGTATGAATGGATAGAGAGAGGAAGAAAAATGGCGGAACAGGGAAGATTTGCCCGGCTTTTGGACTGGGTTAAGGCATGGAGGACGGAGTACGGCCCGGAGGAGGCCGCGGCGTATCTGCGGGAGCGCTGCGGCGGGGAGGCCGGGCAGGTGATCGAAGCGGCGGGGCGGCTGATGGACCAGACCTTTGTGTTCACGGACCCCTGGGATATGGAACCCTGCGGGGAGCCGTACACCTTTCCGGAAATGCGGTGGAACGAGGCGCCCAATGGGGACCCGGAGTGGGTGTACATGCTGAACCGGCACGACAGCCTGCAAAAGCTGTTGCAGGCCTGGCGGCTGACCGGGGACGAGGCCTACGCCGGGAAACTCAAATGGTATCTGTTCCACTGGATGGAGCACAATCCGCTGATACCGGGAGGGGAGACGGTGCGGACCATCGACACGGGGATCCGCTGTATGAACTGGACCATGTTTTTACTGTTTCTTCTGGACGGCGGCCTGGTATCGGAGGAGGAGACAGAACGGGTTCTTGCGGGCATGGGGGAGCAGTTTCAGTACCTGAGAGAGGCTTACATTGGGAAATATACCCTGAGCAACTGGGGACTTTTGCAGACCACGGCCATGTGCGCCGCCTACTGCTGGTTTGAGGAGTATCTGCCGGGCGGAGGGCTTAAAGAATGGGCCTGGAAGGAACTGGAAACGCAGCTGGAGCTTCAGGTGGGGGACGACGGCTCCCACTGGGAACAATCCATCATGTACCACATGGAGGTGCTGAACAGCTGTATGAAACTGTGGGCGGTTTGCCGGTTTGCCGGGGAGGAAACACCGGGATGGCTGAGAGGGACTGTGGAGCGGATGAGCCGGTACGTGCTGTTTGCGGCCGGGCCGGATCACCGGCAGCTGGCTCAGGCGGACAGCGACGTCACGGACGTGCGGGACGTGCTGACAAAGGCGGCCGTGCTCTGCGGCAGTCCGGAATTAAAAGGGGGCGGATACAAGGCGCTTGATCTGGACAGCTGCTGGCTTCTGGGGAGCTGGGGGCTGCGGGTATACGAGAACCTGTCGGAGGGAAGGCCCGCAGAGACTTCCCTGGTCTGCGGGGACACGGGAAATATCTATTTGCGCAGCGGCTGGGAGGAGGACGCCCATTACACCTATCTGCACTGCGGCCCCTTGGGAAGCTCCCACGGCCACGGGGATCTGACCCAGATTTGTCTGTACTTTGAGGGCAGGCCCTTTCTGGTGGACAGCGGGCGCTACAGCTACCGGGAGGACGAGCCGCTCAGAGTGAAGTTCAAGGAGGCCGGGGCCCACAATGTGTGCACCATCGACGGAGCGTCCCAGGCCAGAGCAGAGGGTTCCTGGAGTTACCGCTCTTATGGGGAGGCGTTTCGGAACAGCTGCCGGGAGAAGGGCCCGCTGCATTTTGCGGAGCTGGCCTACCACGGCCTGACGGAACAGGGGCGGCCCTGTCTCGTCAAACGCAAGGTGGCGGTTCATGACAGCGGATTCTGGCTGATCGTCAACGACATCTGTTGCGAGGGGAGCCATAGGGTGGAGGAACGCTATCACCTGGACGGTTCGGTTCGGGCGGAGCGGGATGTGCAGGCGGAGGCCGGGGCGGGGGAGGTCCCGCGCTGGCGGCTTCTGTCGGGGGACATCTGCCTGAACCTGTGGGGACAGCAGGATTTTAGCCTGGAGCCCTGTTGGGTGTCCCCGCGGTACAACTGTCTGGAAAAGAGCGGAAGGCTGACGGGCGTCCGCAGCTTTGAGGACCGGTTTACGGGCTGGACCGCCTTTGCCGGGGACGGGATCCGGGTAAAGTCCGTGCCGGTGCAGAGGGCCGGGGACAGCCGGGAGGTGGGGGAGGAGACGGTCACGGCGGTGGAATTCCTGCTGGGGGAGCGGGAGTCCTGGATCATTCTGATATGGAACCGGGAAATCTGCCGGGGGACCAAGCTTCTCGTCTGCCGGGGCGTTCCCGTATACGGGCGCGCGGTGGCGCTGCATGTCCGGGACGGGGAGCTGTGCGAACGTCTGCGGCTGTAAAACGCATTTTTTCCGGAATTAGGATTCCGTTGGAAATCGTTCTGTGTTATGATAAATAGGAGTTGGGATGCGGCTGTCCGGAGCGGTTTAAATGCAGGGCGGCTGCGGCGAGAAAAAGCGGGGCCCGTGGACCGGCAGTTTGTTGCAGCGGCGGCGGAGACGGGCGGAGGTTACGATGAAAAAGTTGACGATCAATGAAATTGCGGAGCGGGCGGGAGTCTCCAAAACCACCGTATCCTTTTATTTAAACGGCAAGACGAACAAGATGTCGGATGAGACAAAGCGCAGAATCCAGCACATTATCGATGAGACGGGGTACGAGCCCAATGCGGCGGCCAGGGCCATGAAGGCCAAGAGCAGCGGAATGATCGGGGTGATTCTGGGGGATTTGGCGGACCCCTATTCCTGCCAGGCGTTAAAAGGCCTGGAGGACGCGGCCGGTTCCCAGAACATCCAGGTGATGGTGGCGGGCAGCGGCATGAATTTCAACAGCGAGAAGGAGATTGTGGAGCGGATGCTGAAGATGGGGGCGGAGGGATTTATCATCCAGTCCACCTACCGGTTCGGCATGATGGCGGGCAGCCTGGAGAAAAAGCGCCGTCCCATTGTGTATCTGGACGCTAAACCCTACGACTACCGGGGTCGCTGTGTGAAGAGCAATCATTACGAGTGCGTTTACCAGGTGATCACGGAGTGCATCGGAAAGGGCTACGAGGATTTTATGATGTTCTCGGACGATTTTTCCACCTCCAGCACGGGATTTGAGAGCATGCAGGGCTACAAGGACGCGCTGCAGGACGCGGTCCGGGACGGGGGCACCTTCTATATGGCGGAGGGACGCCGGTCCGGGGACGTGTACGAGGTGCTGAGCCAGAATCTGAATCTGGAGCGCCGCACCCTGATCTATGTGGCGGACCCGCCGCTGTACCAGGTGGTATACCAGGCGCTGCGCCGTTACCCGGATTACATGGAACTTCTGAAAGGGAGAGTGGGGCTGATCGGCTTTGACTGCGACGGCTGGACCCGCATGACCACGCCGCCTTTGGCCGCGATCATCACGCCCGCCTACCAGGAGGGAGTGAAGGCGGCGGAGGAGCTGATGGATATTCTGGACGGAAAGAAAGCGGAGGGCGACGTGGTGTTCAAAAACATCGTCAAATACCGGGAGAGCGTAAACTGACAAGGAGGGGACATGGAGGTTCGCATTTCGGACTGCAGGCTTCATTATGAGGAGGCGGGAAGCGGGGAACCCCTGGTCCTGCTCCACGGAAATGGGGAGGACTGCGGTTATTTTGCCCGCCAGATGGATTACTTTTCCACAAAATACAGGGTGATCGCGCTGGACACCAGAGGGCATGGAAAATCAGAGCGTGGTTCTGCGCCGTTTACCATCGCCCAGTTTGCGGAGGACCTGCGCCAGGCCCTGGAGAAGATCGCGCCGGAACCGGTGCATCTGCTGGGGTTCTCCGACGGTGGCAATATCGCCGTGGCGTTTGCCCTGCGCTGGCCCGGGCTGCTTCGCTCCCTGATCCTGAACGGGGCCAATCTGCGGCCTTCAGGGGTGAAATTCTTTGTTCAGGCCCCCATTGTGCTGGGGTATGGCTTGTGCCGCCTTTTAAGCCCGTTCTCGTTGCGGGCGGGAAAGAATGGGGAACTGCTGGGGCTGATGGTGACCCAGCCTCATGTGGAGGAACGGGAGCTTGGCGCCATCCGTGTACACGCCCTGGTGATCGCAGGGAACCGGGATATGATCCGGGAAGCCCACACCAGGAGTATTGCGGCGGGGATTGCGGGGAGCAGACTGGTGATTTTAGAGGGAGATCACTTTGTGGCGTCGAACGAGCCGGAGGCGTTCAACCGGGCGGTGGAGGCCTTTTTGGAGGAAGTGCGCGGCGGTAAGTGAATGGAGAGGAGCTGTCGGGAGCGTTTTTGGCGTTCCGGGCAGTTCTTTTTTGTTTGACTATTGACACGAACGTATGTTCGTGATACTATAAAGATAGATCGAACGCACGTTCTTTTGGGATTATATATTTAACGATTGACGTTGCCGCCGTTGCCGGGATCGGGGCGCAGGAGAGTTGGAGGTGTGTGCTGAGTGAAGATTACAAGGGATAACTTAGATGAGGTCATGTTTGAGAACCATGACGCCAGACTGTTGATTGAAGACGTGGTAAGCCATACCAGCGCGAATCTGTATTATTACCACGATATCGAGATTACCGTTGAGAAGGCGCTGGATATCTGGTACAAGGCTCAGGCCGCCGACGAGGAGGCCCATAGCTTTTACAGCGTATCGTTTCTGGATTTTGGGAAGGATCGGATGCCGGAGATGCTGTGCTCGTGAGGAGCGCCGGTGTATCGATGTTCTGCGGTCACAGGACTGGCAGAGAGAATGGGTTGACGCAAAACGGATCGTGATATCCGTTTTGCGCCAACCCAAATCGTTGAATGCGATGGGCCGCTGGCGCAGCCTGCGGCCCGTTGCTCTGTGGTTATGCGGAAGCGCCTTCTTCCAGGGTGGGAGCCGCCGCGTTTTTCCCCTTGCCCAGCACGCAGGTGAACACAAAGGTTCCCAGGCAGACGGCGGCGAAAAGGATTCCCGCCGGGTACGCGATGGCGGTGGAGAGCTGGAAGCCTTCCTTGGCGATCAGTATGTAGGTGCAGGACACCGCGGACATGAAGGTAGCCGGAAGAGCGGTGATCCAGTAGAAGCGTTTTCTGCGGAACAGGTAAACGCTCGCGGACCACAGGGCGATCATGGCCAGGGTCTGGTTGCTCCAGGAGAAGTATCTCCACACTACCTGCACGTCGAACTGGGTCAGGATGGAGCCGACGCCCAGCAGGGGGATGGTCAGCAGCAGGCGGTTTTTGATGGGCTTCTGATCGATTTTGAACCAGTCGGCCAGGGTCAGGCGGGCGCTGCGGTAAGCGGTGTCCGCAGAGGAGATGGGGCAGGCGATGACGCCGATCATGGCGATGACCGCGCCTACCGGTCCCAGGAGCTTGAAGCAGATTTCGTAAACTACGCTGGACTGTCCGCCGCCAAGCGCTGTCAACAGTCCGCCGGTGCCGTTGTAGAATGCCACGCCCGCAGCGGCCCAGATCAGGGCGATGACGCCCTCGGCCACCATTGCGCCGTAGAACACTTTGCGGCCGTCGCGCTCGTTTGTCAGGCAGCGGGCCATCAGCGGGGACTGGGTGGCGTGGAAACCGGAGATCGCGCCGCAGGCCACGGACACGAACATCGTGGGCCAGATGGGGGTATTGGCCGGGTGCAGGTTCGCCAGGGTGATCTCAGGGATGGTGTAGCCGCCCAGGAGGATGGCGCCGCCCACGCCCAGGGCCATCACGATGAGGCAGATTCCGAATATGGGGTAAATCTTGCCGATCACCTTGTCAATGGGCACGAAGGTGGCGATAAAGTAATAGATCAGAACCACGGCCAGCCAGAACCTGGTGTTCAGCACATTGGGGGTCAGCATGGCCAACAGGTTGGCCGGGCCGGTGGAGAAGCTTACGCCCACCAGCACCAGGAGTACGACGGAGAATACCCGCATCACCTGCTTCATGGTGGTTCCCAGATAGGTGCCGGTCAGCTCCGATACGCTGGCTCCCTTGTGGCGCATGGACATCATGCCCACCATATAGTCGTGGACGCCCCCGCCGAGAAGGGTTCCGAAGGTGATCCACAGGAACACGCTGGGACCCCAGCAGGCACCTGCCAGAGCGCCGAAGATCGGTCCAAGGCCGGCGATGTTGAGCAGCTGGATCAGAAAGATCCGGGCGGTTCCCATGGGAACGTAGTCGCTTCCGTCCTCCATGGTGATGGCCGGGGTTTTGCGGTCGTCGGGTCCGAACACTTTTTCCGCGATTTTACTGTAAACGGTAAATCCCACAATCAACAGTGCCAAACAAGCGAAGAAACTTATCATACTGAATACCTCCACGATCAATTTTATAACGGCCGTTGTATGCTTTTATTATAGGGGAAATTAGCTGAAAGAAAATAGTTTTTGCGTGAAATGCAGTGTATTGTGCACAAACAGTCAAAAAAAGCGCATTAACGTTTTCTTAGCAGACAGACGTTAATGCGTTTTTCGGAAGCACCGCGGCAGAGGGGGAGGGTCAGAGTCCCAGCAGTTGGCGCAGGTTTTTGACCTTCTCCCGGCTGACGGGCAGTATGTTCTTTTCAAAGCCCTGCATTTTCACGGCAAGGCTGTTGTTGGCCCAGGGGAACATCTCGCTGATATAGTTCAGATTCACCAGGTAGCTCTTGTGGATGCGGAAGAACCCCTGGGGGCTCAAGCGCTTTTCGTACTCGCCCAGGAGCTGGTTCTCGGTGTAGTCTCCCTCGGTGGTGTGGATCAGGCAGCTGCGCCCGCAGGTCTCCACATACACGATCCGGGAGATATCCAGCAGGACGATCTTTCGGTCGGAGCTGATGGCCAGGCGGCCGGCGGGCTGGGCCGGGGAGGAGCTTTCCAGATCCTTCCGGCATTTTTCCAGGACACGGCGCACCCGTTCCGGATCAAAGGGCTTTAAGATGTAGTTGTTGACGCCCAGCTCAAAGGCTTTTACCGCGTACTGGGAGTAGGCCGTTGCGAACACGATCTGGGCCCGGGGCATCATCCGCCGGGCGGCGGCTGCCAGCGTGGTTCCCTCCATATCGTTTAAATTGATGTCGATGAACAGCAGGTCGAAGTCGCCGGAGCTGATAAGCTCCAGGGCGGAGGCGCCGCTGTCCGCCTCCCCGATCTGGCTGCCTGGCAGCACCTCCAGAATCTGATGGATCAGTTCCCGGCGCGCCGGGCGCTCGTCGTCGATAACCGCTATTTTCATAGAAATTTCCCCCTGTATTGATTGTTTCGTTTGAATCTGCAGCGTGTCCGCTCAGACGGCGTCAGACTTTGGAAGACCTTCTGCGGGAACGGTGAAGTAGACGCAGGCGCCTTCCGGCGTATTGACAGCCTGCAGCCCGTTTTCCTCTCCGTAGATACTCTTTAGGCGGCGGTGGACATTCTCCAGTCCCACCCCTCCGTTTCCCGTTCCGGACTGCAGGTTTTCAAGCACGGCGGGCGGAATGCCGGGGCCGTGGTCTGAGACGGAGATTTCCGCCAGGCCGTCCCGGCGCACGGCACGGATGGAGACGAAGCGGTTGCCGGATTTGTCCGCCCCGTACCGCACGGCGTTTTCCACCAGCGGCTGAAGGATAAAGGAGGGGACCATGCAGTCCAGATCCTCGTCCACATGGATTTCCACGGACAGCTTTTCCTCGAACCGGGCCTTTTCAAGTTCCAGATAGCTGTTCACATGGTAGAGCTCCGTATGCAGGCTCAGCATGTAGCGGTCGTTTTCCAGCGTTTGCCGGTAATAGCTGGACAGGGTCAGAATGAGCTCCCTGGCCCGGTCGGGATTCTCCCGGCATACATAGGAGATGGTGTTCAGCGCGTTGTAGAGAAAATGCGGGTTTACCTGGGACTGGAGGGCGCGCAGCTCGGCTTTGCGGCGCAGCTTTTTCTGGTATTCCAGGTCCGAGAGCTCCAGCTGGGTGGAGAACAGCCGGGCCAGCTCATCCGCGAAGCTCACGTTGGCCTCGGAGGTGTGCCACTGTTTTTTTACCATGATGGTCAGACTGCCGATGGGCGCGTTGTGTTCGATCAAGGGAGCCGCTATGATGGTGTGGCCTTTTAGCAGGCTGTAAAGCGGGTCCTGCTTCTCGGCGCTCACAAAGGTGGTGGCCTTTTTATCCTGGATGGATTTCAGAATGGGCTCCAGAATCCGGTCTGTTTTCAGGTCCGTGTATTTGGGGTCGCCGCAGAAGGCCAGTATTTTCCGGGTATCGGTGATCATCACCGCGGCGCAGGAGATGGACTGGTAGATGATCTGGGCGGCTGACTCCATATCCGCGGTGCTGTACAGTCCTTTTCGCAGATGGGGCAGGCTCTGGTCCGCGATGCGCAGCGCCAGGCGCATCTTCCCGGCGAACACGCTGTCCTCCTCGATGAACACCCGGTTGAAGGTGCGGATGAACACCACCATACCCAGGGCGTTCATGGTGATCATGGGAAATGCGATCAACCGCACCAGATCCAGGGCCGCCTGGAAGGGGCGGGAGATGAGGAGGATGATCGCCATCTGGGCCACCTCCGCCGCTGCGGTGATGAGAAAGATGCCGGTTCCGTCCAGGCGGCCCTGCTTGAAGCGTTTGGAAAATGCGGAGCCGATAAGTCCCTCCACAAAGGTGGACACCGCGCAGCTGACGGCGGTGAAGCCGCCGATGTCAAAGAGGTAACGGTGCATGCCTCCGATGATAGCCGCGCCCATGCCGGCGTAGGGGCCTCCCAAAAGTCCGGCGGCCAGCACGCCGATGACACGGGTGTTGACGATTGCGCCCTGGGCCCGCACCCCGGTGTAGGTGGACACGATGCTGATCGCGCCGAAGATCAGCGCCAGGGCGATCTGGCCGGACACGGGATTGTTGGAGTTGAGCAGCAGGCGGCGCACGAAAGGGACATGGGTGAGCAGAGTGGCGATCAGCACCAGCAGTCCGATATTGAGCAGAAGGCTGAAAAACATGGTGTTGGGCATAGGGGCTTCCTCCGATCCGTAAGGGATTTTCGCATGGGTGGGGATGCGTTTCCTTGATTATACCAGACAATAGGTGAAAATTGCAAAATGTACTTGCCGGAAAATGCGATTTAATGATTATCATTAAAAAATTATTGACTTTCATATCTGCTTACTGATATACTGGAGGAAAGATAGAAAGATAGAAAGAAATTTCGAAACAGTACCGGAATGCGCCGGGCCGGAGGCGGAATCCGGAATCCGGATTCCGTTTCCCGGTCCACAGTGGGAATCCACAGGATGGAGGTAAGTATGCAGGAACAGATGGAACGATTGAGAAAGATCAAAACGAGTTGTCGGGTGATCCGGGGTTTTTTATGGATCATGATGGGGTTGATGGCGCTTTTTGCCGTATCCTACGTGTGGTATGGCATTAAGGTGGCCGCGGCTCCGGAGTCGGCCTTCACGGCGGCGGAAAACCGGTTCGGCGGGTTGTCCGTGGACATGGCGGGGCAGAATTTCCAGGTGGGTTCCTCCGTTCCGTCCTACGCCTCACCCGTGGGTATCCGGGGAGCCTATTCCCCGAAGACGCTGCAGATGGTGAACATGGGGCTGGGATTTGTCCTGGTGCTGGTGCCGTTTTCCGCCGTGATCTGGGAGATCCTGCGGATTCTGGGGCGGGTGATGGCTGGAGAGTCTCCCTTCTGCGCGGAGAATATCCGCGCGGTGAAGTTCGTGGGCTTTATCCTGCTGTTTCTGGGGCTGGCTTCCAAGATCCTTTACCTTTTGGGCATCACCTATCTGGTGTTTAAAGGAGAAGTCTCGGGGATGAGCTTTCTCTTCGACTATCTGGTGGCGTTTACCGGCGGTTTACTGCTGGTTCTGGCCCGGATTTTTGAGTACGGCTCGTATCTTCAGAGCGAGTACGACGCCACGCTTTAAGGGGGCTGCCATGGCGATTATACTTCGTTTGGACCGGGTGATGGCGGACCGGAAGATATCTCTCAACGAGCTGTCCGCCCAGGTGGGAATCTCCAATGTGAATCTGTCCAATTTAAAGACCGGGAAGGTGAAGGCCATCCGTTTCTCCACCCTCGAGGCCATCTGCCGGGCGCTGAAATGCCAGCCCGGCGATATTCTGGAATTTCAGGAGGATTGAGGCCGCACGGGGACCGCTGGGGAAGCCCGGCCCTTGCAGACAGCGCTCCCGCCTCCTGTGAGAAAAATTTATGTGAAAAATTAGATTTTTGACAGGTCGAATCCCCGTTTTTTATGTCGGCCTTCCATCAAAAACGGTCTGGGAACCAGGTGCAGATTGCTGTCACGGACCGGGGCGGATTGCCGTATTTTCCATAAAATGCAGGGATTTGGGCGGTTTCAGGGCCGCCCGGTTCACATCGTTACATAAATAACGTTGATTTATTGATCTATTATTTATTATAATTGTACATTATCATTCCTTGCTGTTATACTGGAAGTACATGGCATCAACAGAAGGAGGACAATGGTCAAATGGGTTACAAAGTAAGCTATGAACAAGCGGATAAGATCTTTGAGAAGCTCAGCGAAACATACGAAATCTGGGCTCCCAAGCGGTTTAAGGGAAAGGGCAGGTATTCCCAGACCGATCTGATCCGCTACGACAAGGTCTGTCGCGCGGAGGACATTGAGTACCGGGAGAAGTCGGATATGCCGGCCAAGGAGGTGCTCAGCCCCATCACTCAGTCTCTGTTTTATTTTACCGAAGACGAGTATATCGAGAGCAAGGCTACCAGCAAGAAGCTGCTGATTTTTATGCGCCCCTGCGATATCCACGCACAGCACCACCAGGAGCGGATTTACCTGGGCAACGGCGGTTTTGAGGATCTTTACTACAAGCGCATGAACGAAAAAGTGAAGATTGTGATGATGGAGTGCACAGAAGGATGGGATACATGCTTCTGCGTCAGCATGGGAACCAACAAGGCCGACGACTATGCCGCGGCGGTCCGGTTCGGCGACGGCGAGCTGCTCTTCGACGTGGAGGATCAGGATCTGGCGCCCTATTTTGAGAAGATGGAAGAAAACGGCTTTAAGCCGGATTACATAAAGGAGAACGAGATTTCCCTGACTGTTCCGGAGATCCCGGACAAGGACGTTCTCACCAAGCTGAAATCTCATCCGATGTGGCAGGAATACAACGGCCGCTGCATCTCCTGCGGCGCCTGTACGGTGGCCTGCAGCACCTGTACCTGCTTTACCACCACCGATATCATTTACAATGAGAACTCCAACGTGGGCGAGCGCAAGCGCACCACGGCTTCCTGCCAGGTTGAGGGCTTTGACCAGATGGCAGGCGGCATGGCGTTCCGCCACACGGCCGGAGACCGCATGCGTTACAAAGTACTCCACAAGTTCCACGACTACAAAGCGCGCTTTAAGGATTACCATATGTGCGTTGGCTGCGGGCGCTGCATCGACCGCTGTCCGGAGTTTATCTCCATTGTGGCCACGGTGAACAAGATGGCGAAGGCGATCGACGAGATCACTGGAACTGAAAGCTAAAGAATCGAGGTGGAGGAAAAATGGAAAATATCGTAAAACCAGTTGCATGCAGGATTATGGATGTAAAGCGTGAGAGCCTGCACGAGTATACATTTAAAGTTGAAACCGATATCAAGCCTCAGCACGGACAGTTTTTACAGCTCTCCATTCCCAAAGTGGGCGAGGCTCCGATCTCCGTCAGCTCCTTTGGCGACGGCTGGATGGACTTCACCATCCGCTCCGTTGGTAAGGTGACGGACGAGATCTTTAACAAGCAGCCCGGAGACACCCTGTTCCTGCGCGGCGCTTACGGCAAGGGCTGGCCTGTGGAGCAGTTTGCTGGCAAGCACGTGGTGCTGATCACCGGCGGAACCGGTTTGGCGCCGGTGAAGAGCATGCTGAACATGTTCTACGATCAGCCGGATTATGTGAAGAGCGTACATCTGATCTGCGGCTTCAAGAACGAGGAAGGCATTATTTTCAAGAGCGATTTGGATCGCTGGAAAGAGAAATTCAACACCATTTACGCCCTGGACAGGGATCAGAAGGAAGGCTGGAGCACCGGTTTTGTGACGGAGTTTGTTGATAAGATTCCCTTCGACAGCTTTGACGGAAACTACGCCGTAGTGATCGTAGGCCCGCCGCCAATGATGAAGTTCACCGGCTTAAAAGCGGTGGAGTGCGGAGTGCCGGAGGAGAAGATCTGGGTGTCCTTTGAGCGGAAGATGTCCTGCGCAGTCGGAAAATGCGGACATTGCCGGATCGACGAGGTATACGTCTGTCTGGACGGCCCGGTATTCAACTATACCCAGGCAAAATATCTGGTGGATTAAGAAAGGGGCGGATCGGTTATGAATCACGATATTAACATAAAGAAGGTACGGATTAACTGTTTCAGACAGTCCAAGGTCAAGGGCGAGTTCATGCTGCAGATGCGTGTACCCGGAGCCTTGATCAACGCCAAGCACCTGAGCATGGTTCAGGAGATTTGTGAGCGCTGGGGTAATGGAACATTTCACATGGGAACGAGACAAACACTTGACATTCCCGGGATTAAATACGAAAATATTGAAGAGGTCAACAAGTTCATCAAGGGTTACATTCAGGATGTGGACGTGGAGATGTGTAACGTGGACATGGACGTAAACGACGGCGGCTATCCCACCATCGGCGCCCGCAACGTGATGAGCTGCATCGGCAACGCCCACTGTATCAAGGGCAACGCCAATACATATGAGCTGGCCCGCAAGATCGAGCGGATCGTGTTCCCGTCCCACTACCACATCAAGGTGGCTGTGGCCGGATGTCCCAACGACTGCGTGAAAGCGAACTTCAACGATTTCGGCATCATGGGCGTGAATAAGCAGGTCTACGATGTGGACCGCTGCATCGGCTGCTGCTGCTGTGTGGAAGCCTGCCAGCATCATGCCACCGGCGTGCTGAGCTTAAACGCCAACAACAAGATCGACAAGGATACCTGCTGCTGCGTGGGCTGCGGCGAGTGTTCCCTGATCTGCCCCACCGGCGCGTGGAGCAGAGGCACCAAGCAGCTCTACCGCGTGACTCTGGGCGGCCGTACCGGCAAGCAGAATCCCAGAGCGGGCAAGCTGTTTATGAACTGGGTGACCGAGGATGTAATCCTGGCCATGTTCGGCAACTGGCAGAAGTTCTCCGCCTGGGTGCTGGATTACAAGCCCGAGTACCTGCACGGCGGCCATCTGATCGACCGGGCGGGCTACAAGGAGTTCAAGAAGCGCATTCTCGAAGGCGTGGAGTTAAATCCCGAGGCAAAGGTTGCGGACGATATCTTCTGGGCTGAGAACGAGCAGCGCGGCAATATGCACGTGATGCCGGTTTCCCAGCACAAGACGGCAGGACCTCAGAACTAAAGCTGACATCCGGCCCTGGGGCGGCAGGGACAGAACCGGAAGACCGTGGGGCCGGATTGCAGCCAATCAAGAGAAAGCTTAGGAAACGACCAGTATGTACTGTATCAGTGTAAGTTATAAGAAAGCTCCGGCGGAGATCCGGGGGCGGTTCGCCTTCGACGCCAGGGAGAAGGAGGCGTTAGCCGGAACGCTGCGGGAGAGCGGAGCCGTGGACGGCTGCGTGGTGCTTTGCACCTGCAACCGCAGCGAGGTCTACTTATCCGGCGGAAAGGCGGCCATCCGGGCGCTCCAGGAGGCGGTGGCCTCCATAAAGGCGGTTCCGCAGCAGGAGCTGCTCAAATACCTGAACATATACAGCGGTGAAAGAGCCACAGCACACCTTTTTAAGGTGTGCTGTGGCTTTGACTCCATGGTCCTGGGGGAGGATGAGATCCTGGGACAGGTGAGGGACGCTTACCAGTCGGCCCTGGAGAAAAAGCATGTGGACTATGAGCTCAACGTGCTGTTTCAGAGGGCTATCGCCTGCGCCAAGCGGATCCGCACGGACACCCGCATCTCCACCACACCGCTGTCCGTGGCCACACTGGTGGCCAATGAGGTGTTCCATTTCCCCGCGCAGGGGATCAAGCGGGTGATGATCATCGGCATCACCGGAAAGATGGGAACCACCATCGCCAAGAATATTCTGGCCAAGCCGGGAATCCAGGTGACGGGCACGGTGAGAAGCCATCACGCGGTGCTGGATTTTGCGCCAAAGGGGGACCGGGTGAAGTTGGTGGACTACCGGGACCGCTACCAATATATGGGAGAGATGGACATTGTGATCAGCGCCACCACCAGCCCTCATTACACCATCACCCGGGATGAGCTTGCCCGGGCCATGGCCGGGAGGGAACCAGACCGGCCGCGCCTTCTGGTCGACGTGGCGGTGCCCCTGGATATGGACCCCGAGGCGGCCAAGCTGCCGGGCGTGACCCTGAGGGACATTGATTATTTTGACACCCTTTCCAAAAACAACGAGCAGATCCGCTTAAAGGAGCTGGACCGGGCCAGGGCCATTATGGAGGAGGACCTGGACGGGGCGGTGAAGGAGATTCTGTTTCATCCGTACATCGGCCGTCTGGCGGAGCTTCGGACCGCTTTTGCCGGGCGCAGCCCGGAGAGCCTGTTGTTTATGATCCGGGACCGGGTGGACAGCGAGGAGCTGAAGGTGGTCTTAAAGGTGCTGGACGGCCTGGAGACCTGGGTAAAGGAGGCATAAGGTTGGCGTATTTCCCTTTTTATATGGATGTGGAGGGCATGGTCTGTCTGATCGCGGGGGGCGGTAAGGTGGCTTCCCGCAAGGTTTTTACCATGCTGGAGTACGGGGCAGCGGTGCGGGTGATCGCGCCGGAGGCGGAGGAGGAGATCGCCGCCCTGGCGGAGATGGGACGAATCTCCTATGAGGCCAGGGCCTGCGCGCCGGAGGATGTGGACGGGGCGGATTTTGTGATCGCCGCCACCTCCGACGAGGGTTTAAACCGGGCCATTTCCCGGCGCTGCAAAAGCCTGCGGATTCCTGTCAATGTGGTGGACGTTCAAGAAGAGTGCAGTTTTATTTTCCCCGCCCTGGTGAAGGACGGGGATATTGTGGTGGGCATATCCACCGGAGGGGCCAGCCCAGCCATCGCGCGGATGCTGAAGGACCGGGTCCGGGCCGCCATCCCCGAGGGGGCGGGAGCCGCCGCCGGGTGGATGAAGGAGAACCGGGAAATGGTCAAGGCGCTGGTGGATTCCCAGCCGGTGCGGGAGGAAATCTTTTACCGGCTGGCCGAGCTGGCCATGAGCGCGGGCGGCGGCCTTGAGGATGGGACAGTCAAAAGAATGATCGAAAGAAAGTTGGAAGAGAGCCATGGATAATACCACACATACCATACGCATAGGAACCAGAAACAGCCGGTTGGCCATGATACAGACCGAGATGGTGGCGGATTCCCTGCGGGCCGCGGCTCCGGGCACCCAGGTCCTTTTGGAAGCGCGCCTGACCACCGGGGATAAGATTTTGAATAAACCACTGCAGGAGTTCGGAGGCAAGGGCGTGTTCGTCTCCGAGTTCGAGGAGGGGATTCTGGAGGGACGTCTGGATCTGGCGGTCCACAGCGCCAAGGATATGCCGATGGAATTGGCGGAGGGCCTTTCCATCGTGGGCGTGCCCCGGCGGGAGGACCCCAGGGACGTGCTGGTGACGGCGGCCGGACGTCCGGTTCCGGAGACCGGAGAGATTGTGATCGGCACCTCCAGCCCGCGCAGAAAGCTTCAGATCGAGCTATTGGGAACAGATTTGTGGCCCGGCGGTTCGGTGCGGTGTGAGAATCTGCGGGGAAATGTGCAGACCCGCCTGGGAAAGCTGGAGAGCGGCATGTACCACGGCATTATTCTGGCTGCGGCCGGGCTTAAGCGGCTGGGGCTGCTGGGTGACCCACGCTATAATTTCCAGTTTCTGGAATGCGAGAGCTTCATCCCGGCCGGAGGCCAGGGGATCCTGGCCGTGGAGGGCAGGGCGGACAGCAGGGCGGCCGGAATTTTAAGCGGGATCAGCCACCGGGAAACCTGGCTGTGCCTGAATCTGGAGCGGCAGGTGTTAAAGCTCCTGGACGCCGGGTGCCACGAGCCCATCGGCGTCTACTCCCGGCTGGAGGGCGGTCTGCTGGAAGTATTTGGAATCAGCGGCAGGAACGGCCGGGTATATAAAATCCATCTGAAAGGACAGCCGGAGGAGGCGGGGGAGCTGGCCCGCCGTGCGGCTGAGGGTCTTGGCGGAGCATGAGAAACGGTATGGTAGTATTGGTGGGGGCCGGCCCCGGCGATCCGGGGCTGATCACGGTAAAGGGGCTTTCCTGCCTGAAAGCCTGTGATGCGGTGGTTTACGATTCCCTGTCCTCTGAGCAGCTTCTGGCCGCGGCGCGCCCGGACTGCCGGAAGGTATACGTGGGCAAGCGGACCGGCCGGCATTCCATGAAGCAGGAGGAGATCAACCGGCTGTTGGTGGAGCTGGGAAGAGAGGGCCTCTACGTGGTCCGGTTGAAGGGCGGAGATCCCTTTGTGTTCGGAAGGGGCGGGGAGGAAGCTCTGGCCCTGGCGGCGGAGGGGATTCCCTATAAGATCATTCCCGGAGTCACCTCGGCGGTGGCCGTGCCGGAGTGCGCCGGTATCCCGGTGACTCACCGGAGTTTGAGCCGCAGCTTCCACGTGATTACCGGCCACACCAAGGGCGAGGAAGGCGGATTACCCCCGGAATTCGGCCAGGTGGCGGCGCTGCCCGGAACCCTGGTATTTCTTATGGGCTTAAACAGCCTTCCCGCTATTGTGGAGGGGCTTGTGAAGGCCGGAAGGCCGGAGAGCCTGCCGGCCGCCGTGATCGAGAACGGCACCCTGGAAAATGCCAGAACCGTGCGGGGCTGTCTGGGAGATATCCAGGGCAAGGTGCTGGAAGCAGGGCTTCACACGCCTGCCATCATTGTGGCCGGGGAGGCCGCCGCCCTGGATCTGTCCTGCAAGTCGGGGCTGCCCTTAGGGGGAGTCCGGGTCGGGATTACCGGCACTGCATCGTTTCGGGAACGGCTGGGAGCGCTGCTTGACAGCCTGGGCGCGAAGGTGGAGTGCGCGGGAGCCATGAAAGTGAACTCCCACGCGGACTCCACGGAGATGGAGGCGGCTTACGGGCGGCTTTCCCGGTATGAGGTGATTGTGTTCACCAGCGCCAACGGCGTTCGGTTGTTTTTTGGCGGTCTGTTAAAGTCAGGGCGGGATTTCCGGGCCCTGGGCCGGGTGAAATTTGCCGTGGTGGGGCCGGGAACCGCCGGGGAGCTGCTCAAATACGGCTTCCGGGCGGACTACATGCCCAAGGTGTACCGGACGCGGGAGCTGGCGGAGCTGTTGGCGCAGGTATGCCAGACCAAGGGCGGTGGGGCAGCCCTCGCAGCACGGGAAGGGACGTCCCCGCGCATTCTGATCCCCCGCTCCCGGGGCGGCTCCCCGGAGCTGACGGAAATTTTATCCCGCGCGGGTGTTGCCTTTGACGACATTGTCCTGTATGATGTAACAGGCGGGCTTCCGGGCCAAGATGCAGCCGGGCCGCAGACGGGCTGCGACTACATCACCTTTGCCAGCGCCTCTGGCGTGGAAGCGTATTTCGAGCAGATGGGCGGCGAGGCCATGGAACGGCTGGCGGGTACCCGCACCGTGTGCATCGGGGATGTGACGGCGAGAGCCCTTGAAAGCCATGGGCGCCGCGTGGACGTGCTGGCGAAGGCATTCACCGTCCGCGGCATGGCCGAAGCCATCTTAAACGACAGATCAGAAGGAGACGAGAGACGATGAAGCTGGATGAATCAAAAATCTTATACGACCGTTCCCGGGAGGTATTTCCGGGCGGCGTCAACAGTCCGGTGCGGGCCTTCGGTTCCGTGGGCGGGACGCCGGTGTTTGTCAAGCGCGCAAGCGGGTCCCACATCTACGACGAGGACGGCAACGAATATATCGACTATGTGGATTCCTGGGGGCCCTGTATTCTGGGGCACGGCTGCGAGCCGGTGATCCGGGCGGTGCAGGAGGCCTGCGCGGACGGCCTTTCCTTTGGCGCGCCCACCCGCAAGGAGCTCACCCTGGGGGAAATGATCAAGGCCTGCCTCCCATCCATGGAGATGATGCGTATGGTCAGCTCCGGCACCGAGGCGGTGATGAGCGCCATCCGGGCGGCCAGGGGTTATACCGGGCGGAATAAGATCATCAAGTTCAAGGGCTGCTACCACGGCCATTCCGACGGCCTTTTGGTGAAGGCCGGCTCCGGCGCGCTGACCGGTTCGGCCCCGGACAGCGCCGGTGTTCCCCGCTCCTACACCAAGCATACGCTGCTGGCGGATTACAACAGCCGCGAGTCCGTGACCCGTCTGTTTGGCCAGCATCCGGGCAAGATCGCAGCCGTGGTGGTGGAGCCGGTGGCGGCCAACATGGGACTGGTTCCCCCGCAGCCGGGATTTCTGGAGTTTCTCCGCGAAATCACCACGAGGAACGGCGCGGTTCTGATTTTCGATGAGGTGATCACGGGCTTTCGCATGGGGCTGGGAGGGGCTCAGGGATATTATCATGTGACGCCGGATTTGACCACTCTGGGCAAGATCGTGGGCGGCGGCATGCCCATGGGCGTCTACGGCGGCCGCAGGGAGATCATGGAAGCGGTTTCTCCGCTTGGAAAGGTCTACCAGGCGGGAACCCTGTCCGGCAACCCCATCGCAACGGCGGCGGGCATCGCTACCTTAAAGATCCTGATGGACGGACCCGAGCTGTACGAAGAGCTGAACGCAAAGGCCGACCGTCTGACCGCAGCTCTGGCGGCGGCTCTGCCCAAGGCACAGGTGAACCGGGCGGGATCTCTGTTCAGCGTGTTCTTCACCGAACAGCCAGTGACGGATTACGAGAGCGCCCTGACCTCGGATACCGGGCTTTACGGGCGGTATTTTCACTATCTTTTGGAGAACGGCATCTACACCGCGCCGTCCCAGTTTGAGATTCTGTTCCTCTCCGCCGCTCACACGGAGGAGGATATGGAAAAGACGTGCCGCGTGATCGAGGCCGCGGCCAGGGAGGTAAAATGATGGAACTGACCAACAGACCCAGAAGGCTGAGAACCAGCCCCGTGCTGCGCAAAATGGTGCGGGAGACCAGGATGGACAAATCCTCCCTGATCTATCCCATGTTCGTGCGGGAGGGGCAGAATATAAAGGAAGAGATCCCCACCATGCCGGGCCAGTACCGCTACAGCCTGGACCGGCTGCCCCAGGCACTGGCTGAGGTGGCGGACGCGGGCGTGCCCAGCGTGATGCTCTTCGGAATCCCGGACCACAAGGACGAGTGCGGCACCGGGGCCTGGAGCGAGGATGGAATCATCCAGCGCGCTTTCCGCCTTGCCAAGCGGGAGGTGCCGGACCTGTACTATATCGGCGACGTGTGTATGTGCGAGTACACCTCCCACGGCCACTGCGGTATCCTGGACGGGGAGTACGTGGACAACGACAAGACTCTGGAGTATCTGGCGCGGATCGCCTTAAGCCAGGTCCAGGCGGGGGCGGACATGGTGGCCCCCTCGGATATGATGGACGGCCGGGTGGCCGCGATCCGGGAAAAACTGGATGAGAACGGCTACTGCACGGTGCCCATCATGTCCTATGCGGCCAAGTACGCCTCCTCCTTCTACGGGCCCTTCCGGGACGCGGCCGGTTCCGCCCCCGCCTTCGGGGACCGCAAGAGCTATCAGATGGATTACCATAACCGGAAGGAGGCCGTGAAGGAAGTATTCTCCGACCTGGACGAGGGTGCGGACATCATTATGATCAAGCCCGCCCTGTCCTACCTGGACGTGATCCGGGACGCTGCGGAACAGATCGACGTGCCGGTGGCCGCCTACAGCGTCAGCGGCGAGTACGCCATGGTAAAGGCCGCGGCCAGCCTGGGGTATGTGGACGAGGAGAGCATCATCTGCGAGACGGCCACCAGCATCTACCGGGCGGGAGCCGGGATTCTGCTGACGTATTTCGCCAAGGAACTGGCGAAGTTTATGGACCAGGGCCGGATCGGGTAAATGCGTGTGGGCGGCGGCACTGTTCTGCGTGTCCGCCGCCCGGCGGCTTGCTCATACCGGGGACGGCCCGCCCCTTACGGCGCTTTGCAGCTGAGGTTGTGAAGCGCCGTATTTTTGTGCTATCCGGAGCTGGCGGCGTTGACCCGGGGAAAGTAGAAAAGTCCACAGAATCGTTATTTTTTACACTCCATAACTGCCTCCTCATATGCGATAATAGAAGCAGAAAAAGACGGAGGAGAGACGGAACATGAATTGGATTGCGGACTACATAGAGGGTCACGGGGAGGAATTTTGGCAGCGGGCGTTGAAGATTCACGGCTACGCGGAGCTGGCGGGGGAGGAGCGGCAGTCGGCCGCGGAGCTTTGCGCCATGCTGGAACAGGCCGGATTTGCGGTGGAACAGGGCCTGGGAAGCCAGCCCACGGCCTTCCGGGCGGTTTACGGAAGCGGCGGGCCGGTGATCGGTTTTCTCTGTGAGTACGACGCCCTGCCCAAGCTGAACCAGACGGAGGGAACCTGCTACAACGGGGATGGAAGAAGCGGCCACGGCTGCGGCCACAATCTGCTGGGCGTGGGAGCCGCCGCGGCGGCGATGGCCCTGCGGGAGGAGATGGAGAAGGGCGGACTCTCCGGGACTTTGGTGGTATACGGATGTCCGGCGGAGGAGACGCTGTTCGGGAAGACAAAGATGGCGGAGGAAGGGTATTTTAAAGAACTGGACGTTGCGCTGGCCTGGCATCCGGAGGACCATTACTGCTGCGGGGAAGTCTGTCACAAGGCTATGGATTCCATCCGTTTCCGGTTCCACGGCAGAAGCGCCCACGCTTCCGTGTGCCCGGAGATGGGGCGAAGCGCCCTGGACGGGGCGGAGATGATGAGCGTGGGAGCCAATTATCTGCGGGAGCACGTGCCGGACGGCGTGCGGATTCACTACAGCTATCTGTCCGCGGGGGAAAAGCCCAACGTGGTGCCGGATTTCGCGGAGGTATGGTATTTTGTGCGGAGCAACCGCCGCCGGATCGTGGACCAGGTGACGGAACGGCTGATCCAGGTGGCCAGGGGAGCCGCCATGATGAGCGGGACGGAAGTGGAGTGGGAATTTCTGGCACGCGGCAATTCTACCAGAATCAACACCACCCTTGCGGATCTGGCTTACGGCTGCATGGGGAGGGTTCCGCTGCCGCGGTGGGAGGAGCCGGAGCTGCGGCTGGCGGCCGGTCTGGGGGAGAGCCTGGGGCTTCCGGGTACGATCTGCGGGGAGCTCACTCCGCCGGAGGGCAGGGAGCTGGCGGGCAGCGGTTCCACGGACTTCTCAGCAGTCAGCCAGACGGTTCCCTCGGTGGAGATCAACACGGTCTGTTTCACCCGGGGCACGCCGGGGCACCACTGGGCGGTGACGGCCCAGTCCTGCTCGCCCATCGGCAGGAAGGGGATGCTGTACGCGGCAGGCGTGCTGGCTGAGATGGGAAAAGCTTTATTGGAGGACCCCGGGCTTCTGAGCCGGGCCAGGGAGGAATATCTGGCCCGGGCGGAATAGGCGTTTCGGGGCGGGAGGGAATATGCTGAAAAAGCGGCTGTTTATCAGCTATACGGTATTGATCAGCCTGTTTATGATTGTGGTGCTGACGGCGGTGAACCGGGCGGTGTCGGGTACCATCGACACCCAGATGGAGAGCGTGACCCGCGAGGCGGTGGAGGTGGGAGTCCGCGATATCAACAGCCTGTTCAGCGATATGTTTTCCGAGACGCTGAACCTCTGCGTGGACCGGCAGCTTCAGGCCGCGCTCACGGATTTCGCGGACCAGGGCGGCGAAGCCGCCGGACGGGCGGTGCGGGAACAGGGCGAGCGGGCCATCTCCGGGCTGCGGCGGAAGCTGACGGTGGAGAAGGTGAGATTATACCCTGTGCGCAACGGGGAGCTTTACCGGGATGAGGCAGAATATCCCAACGGCGGCTCGCCCGGCCGGGAACCAGTCCGCGGGTTCCTGGCAGCCCCGGATCTGGCCGGGGAGGAGTGGGTTCAGAAAACCCGGGCCGCGGGAGGAAAGTTTGTGCTGACGGAGAACGAGGAGGCGGACCGTACGTTTCTCAGGCTTTCCAAGGTGATCCTAAGCGACGACCGGGACATGCGGGATCTGGCGCTGCTGGAGGTCAACATCGATGTGCAGATTCTGTCCACCCGTCTGAATCAGATCAGCGTCCAGAAGGGGCTGGTGTACCTTCTGGACGACCAGGGCAGGATAATTCTGCCCTATTCCCATTACCACCAGGACGGCAACGAGCGGTTTGGGGAAGGACGCAGCGGGGCGTTCATTGACCGGAACAAGCACATGGTGATCATCCGGCCCATCCACACGGTTGGATGGCGGGTGGCGGCGGATGTTCCCATGCGGGAAATCCTGGCGGCCGGCTCCGCACTGCGGGGCCATGTGATGGCGATCAGCGCCGTGGCCATCGTGGCCGTGCTGCTGTTGGCGATCTATTTTTCCACATACATATCCAGGCCGGTCATACACATTTCCCAGGTGATGAACCAGGTGCGGGAGGGGGATCTGGACATCCGCATCGACTCCTCGCGCCAGACCGGGGAGATGAAAACCCTGTACCAGAGTTTCAACTACATGATGGACATGATCGGGGACCTGATTCAGGAGGTATACGTGGCGAAGATCCGGGAAAAGCAGTCGGAGCTGGCGGCGCTTCAAGCGCAGATCAATCCCCATTTTCTCTATAATACCCTGGATTCCATCAACTGGATGGCCATCCGCTACGGAGCCCGGGATATCCAAAAAATGGTAGTCTCCCTGGCCACCATGCTGCGCTATTCCCTGAACAACGGCCAGAATCTCATTGCGGTACAGGACGAGATCAAACAGGTTCAGAGCTACATCAATCTACAGCAGATCCGGTTTGAGAACTGCTTTGAGTCCGAGATCCGCATCCAGGAGGAGATGAACAGCTGCATTATTATCAAGCTGCTGCTGCAGCCACTGGTGGAGAACGCCATCATCCACGGTTTTGACGAGGGGCAGTATGAGAACGGCCATCTGACCATTACCGGGGAGATCGAGAGCGGGCACATGGTGTTCCGGGTGATGAACGACGGGCATCAGGCGGACCTGGAAGTGATTCAAAGGATCCTCTATCCGGCGGAGAATGTGAAGCCCAAGAGTTATGGGATCAAAAATGTCAATGACCGGCTGAGGCACCAATACGGGGAGGAGTATACATTGCAGTACCGGATTCAGGGGGACCTGACGGTGGCCGTGATCCGAATCCCATTGGAAAAAACAGGAGGAGAAGCTTATGGAGGGGGAAATGATTCGGGCGGTGGTCGCAGATGACGAAAAGATCATCCGCGAGGGGATCGCAGAGTGGGTAGATTGGAATAAACTGGGGATTTGTCTTGTGGACTGCGCCAAAAACGGCGAGGAGGCCCTGGCGGCGGTGCGGGAGCATCAGGCGGATCTGCTGGTCACGGATATCCGGATGCCCGGCATAAGCGGGCTGGAGCTGGCGGAGCAGCTGGAATGCGAGGAAAAACCGCCCCTGATTATTCTGATCTCGGGTTACAGCGACTTCGCCTACGCCCAAAAGGCGGTGAAGTTAAAATGCGTGGTGGATTACGTGCTCAAACCCCTGGAGCTGGAGCAGCTGGAGGCGGTGCTGGCAAAGACCGGGCAGCAGATTTTAAAACGCCGCCATTCCATCCTGGTGCCGCCGGTGGAGCGGACGGAGGAGTCCGCCGGAACCGGGGCGCGCATGGCGGGCATGACCGCCCGGCTGGTGCGCTTTATCAGCGCAGGGGAGGAGAAGGAGACGGCGGAGCGGCTGGGGGAGATCGGGCTTTTCTGGGAGGAGGGCCGCGTGAGCCAGGCATGGAGAGTCCGTCAGTGCTGCGAGATTCTGGTTTCTTTGGAGGGGATTCTCGCCGGATACAACCGGAAGCTGGGGGAGCTCTGCGAAACCGGGCATCCGGCGGAGACGGTGAAGGCGCTGCCGCCGGAACAACTTCTGCCGTTTATGGAGCGGGCCGTGATGGGCTGCGTCCGCCTCATCGGAGAGACCAGAAACCGCAGCTGTTCCGCGCTGATCAAGTCGGCCCTGGAGGAGATCGACCGGAACTATTACCGCTCGGAATTTACGCTGCAGACTCTGGCGGAGACGCTGATGGTCTCGCCCAATTATCTGTCCGCCAGATTCAAGGAGGAGACGGGAACCGGGTTCGTGCGCTGCCTCAATGAGAAGCGCATGGAGCGGGCCAAGGGGCTTTTGGCCGACGTGAGCCGGAAGATCTACGAGGTGGCCTGTCAGTGCGGCATCGACGACGTGCGCTATTTTACCAGGTTGTTCAAGGAGTACGCCGGGATGACGCCGAAGGAGTACCGCGACAAGATCCTGTAAAAAGTCCACAGAAGCGTTGAATTGTGACGTTGTGAACCTGTGACACATGTTCTATAATAAAGATAACAAAAAACAAGGAGGAAGTAGAACATGAGAAAGAGGATTGCGGTACTGTTGGCTGTAGCCATGATGGCCTCCGTGACGGCAGGCTGTTCCGGGGCAGAAGCCAAGGCTCCGGCGGCGGGAACCGAGACAAGCGGGGGACAGACCGGGGAGAACGCCTCCCAGGAGGCGGGGGAATCCGGGGAGAATCCCATCCGTATCGGCGTTGCAGCTCCTATCACAGGCAACAGCGCGGAGTACGGTAAAGGGTTCCAGGTGGCCACCCAGATGGCGGCAGAGGTAGTCAACGCGGCGGGCGGCGTGAAGGGCCGGCCCATCGAGATGGTGGTCAAGGACAGCAAGGGGGACGCCAAGGAGAGCGCGGACGTGGCCAGAATCTTCTGCGAGGAGGAGGACATCGTGGCGGTGATCGGCGATTTCAGCAGCTCCAGCTGTATGGCCAGCGCGCCCATTTACCAGGAGAAGGGTCTGGTTCAGATTTCTCCCAGCGCCTCCCACCCGGATTTCGCCAAGATGGGCGACTACATGTTCGGCGTGGTGGGACGCCAGGACGACGAGGGCCCCTTTATGGCCAAGTACATGGCCAAGAAGTACATCGGCGCCGAGAGCGTCGGCGTGATTTTCATGAACAACGACTGGGGCGTGGTGACTTCTGAGAACTTCAAACAGGCCTGCGAGGAGAGCGGCGTCGCGGTGACGGCCACCGAGAGCTTTATTGAAGGAGAGAAGGATTTCAACGCCGTGATCAGCAAGGTGCGCCAGACTGATCCGGACGCGCTGTGCCTGATCACCCAGTACAACGAGGCGGCCATCATTTCCAAGCAGGTCAAGCAGGCTGGCTGGGACGTGCAGATCATGGGAGCGGGCGCCATGTACTCGGATCAGCTGATCCAGCTGGGCGGAGCCGACGTGGAGGGACTGATCGCGGAGTCCCCGTTCATCATCGAGGAGAGCGATCCCAAGGCCATGGAGTTCGCCGAAGAGTTTGAGAAGCGGGCCGGCTTCAAGCCCAACATCCAGGCGGCCAGCGCTTACGACACGGCTCTTCTGGTGGCGGACGCTATCGGTCGCGCGGAGGAAGTGTCCAGAAGCGCGGTGCGGGACGCTCTTGCCGCTACGGACAACTTTATGGGCATCACCGGCCCCATCACCTTCACCGAGGACGGGGACGTGCACCGCAAATACCGGGTGATGGCGATTCAGGACGGCAAGTGGGTGGCGCTCACCGGATACGACTACTACGACGAATAAATTCATCCGGCAACATTTAAAAGGCAATGCCAATGCGCCTTGCCTTTTTTGATACCCTAAAATCGGAAAAATTGTAAAAAAGAGGGGATAATCATGTATCTTTTGGAACAAATTTTAAACGGCGTCTGCCAGGGAATGATCTATGCGCTGATGGCTATCGGCTACAGCACCATCGTGGGCGTGACCGGCCTGGTGACCTTCGCCTACGGCGAGGTGGTGATGATCGGAGCCTTTGCCGCGTACTACTGTTTTGAGTTTTTCGGCGCCCATCTGGTGCCCGCCCTGCTGGCGGGATTTCTCATGGCGGGCCTGGGCGGAGTGGTGATCCACAAGGTCTGCTACGAGCACTTTTTCGACGCGCCCCGTCATATTTCCCTGATCTGCACCATCGGCATGAGCATGCTGCTGAAGAACCTGGCCCAGATTCTGTTCGGCAGCCAGGTGAAGGGGATGCCCACCTTTTTCGGGGGCAGGTTCATTTCCCTTGGGGGAATCCGAATTTCCTTTCTCCAGCTTCTGATCTTCGGCCTGGTGATCGGCCTGTCGGCCGCCCTGAGCATTTTCTTAAACCGGACCAGAACCGGCATGACGCTGCGCAGCGTTTCCCAGGACAAGAAGGCGGCCGCCCTGGTGGGAATCGACGTGGAGCGGTCCACCCTGACCGGAAATGTGCTGGGCTGCGCCCTGGGCGGAGTGGGCGGCGTGCTGCTGGGAATCTACTACGGCACAATCGTCCCAACCATGGGCGGCGCGGTGGGAATGAAGGCATTCAGCGCCTCAGTGCTGGGCGGCCTGACGGACGTGGCCGGAGCCGCAATCGGCGGCCTGCTGATCGGAATCTGTGAAAATATCGGCATTATGTTTATGACCACCGGGCTTCGGGATGCCATCGCCTTTGTGTTTTTGATCCTGGTGCTCCTCGTCAAGCCCCAGGGACTGTTCGGCCGAAAAGGAGGTATTAAATTATGATGGAATGGATCAAAAATCACCGGAATATGGTCCTGGCGGCGCTGGGCGTCCTGCTGGTCCTGCTGCCGGTGGTGGTGCACAGCAGCTACCTGCTGGGAATTTTAATCCGCATCCTGCTCTACACCATGCTGGCCGGTTCCCTGAACATGATCAACGGCTACTCCGGGCAGATGAACCTGGGCCATGCGGGCCTGTACTGCATCGGTTCCTACACTGCGGGAATCCTGGCCGTGAAATACCAGGTGGGTTTCCTGCCCCTGCTGTTCATCAGCGGGTTTGTGACCGCGCTGTTCGGCTTTCTGGTCAGCCTGCCCACCATCAAGCTGGCGGGCGTTTACCTGGCGATTGTGACCATCGGTTTCTCCGAGATCACCCGCCTGGTGGCCTTGAACTGGACCGGGCTGACCGGGGGACCCATGGGGATCAAGGGGATTCCCAGGCCGGAGATTTTCGGCCTCAGGCTCTCCGAACCGGTGCATTTCTACTACCTGGCCCTGGTGCTGGCAGTTCTGGTGCTGTTTATGATGCGCAGGGTGGTGAGCTCCCGCATCGGCCGGGCCTGGATCGCCATCCGGGAGGATCAGGTTGCTGCTTCCTTTCTGGGGGTGAATACCAGGCGGTTTAAATCCCTGAATTTCAGCTTCGGAGCGTTTATCGCCGGGGTGGCGGGCTGCTTTGCGGCTTACTATTACCAGTTCATCTCCTCGGATATGTTCTCCATGGACGAGGGATTCAACATTCTGGCCATGGTGATCATCGGCGGTCAGGGTACCCTGATCGGGCCGGTGGCCGGTTCCCTGGTGGTGAACACCATCACCGAGGTGTTCCGCTTCGCGGCGGATTACCGGATGGTGATGTACGCGGTGCTGATCATTGTGATGATGTGGTTCAGGCCCCAGGGGCTGGTGGGCGCGTCCAACAGCGTATTTGCGGTCAAGCGGACGAAGAACAGCGGCAAGAAGGCCGAAAGGAGCGGAAAATGACGATATTGGAGACAAAACAGGTCTGTATGTATTTCGGCGGCTTAAAGGCGGTGGAGCAGGTGGACATGCAGGTGGAGAAGGGGGAGATTTTCGGGGTGATCGGACCCAACGGAGCCGGTAAGACCACGTTCTTTAACGTCTGCTCGGGCAATTACGCGGCAACCCACGGGGATGTGTTCTTAAAGGGCGAGGCCATCACGGGCATCCGCCCGGAGCAGATCGCCGCCAAGGGGATGGCCAGGACCTTTCAGAATATCAAGCTGTTTAACAATATGACAGTGCTCGACAACATCAAAATCGGTTTTCATATGCACACCAAAACCCAGCTGTGGGACGCGATTTTCCACACCAGGGCCTACCGGGCCGACGAGGAGGCGGTGGAGCGGCAGGGCATGGAGCTGTTGGAGATGGTGGGGCTGAGCGAATACGCTCTCACCAAGGCGGGCAATCTGGCCTACGGCACCCAGCGGAAGGTGGAGATCGCCAGGGCCCTGGCCATGAAGCCGGACATTCTGCTCTTAGACGAGCCTGCGGCGGGTATGAACCCCAATGAAACCATGCAGCTGCTCAGCTTTGTCAAGATGCTCAACGGCATGGGTTACACCATCGTGGTGATTGAGCACGACATGAAGTTCATTATGAACCTGTGCAACCGCATTATGGTGTTGAACTACGGCAAAAAACTTTTTTCCGGCACGCCGGAGGAAGTGAAGAACAACGACGAAGTGATCGAGGCGTATTTCGGCAAGCCGATTGCCGTTTAAGGGAGGGAACGTTATGCTGAAAATAGAGAATCTTTCGGTGGATTACGGAAATATCTCCGCGCTTCGGGGCGTCAGCCTGGAGGTGAAGGAGAATCAGATCGTGTCCCTGATCGGGGCCAACGGGGCGGGCAAGACCACCACCCTGATGGCGGTTTCCGGCCTGGCGGCCAAATCGGGCGGCTCCGTTTCCTTCGCAGGGGAGGACATTACCCGGGAGAGAGCCAGCCGGATCGTGCAGCGGGGAATCTGCCACGTGCCCGAGGGACGGCATATCTTCCCGCGGATGACGGTGGAGGAAAACCTGGTGGCGGGAAGCTTCGGCGACCGGGCGATCTCCAGGGTAAAGGTGAGGGAAAAGGTGGAGGAGATGTATGACCTGTTTCCGCGGCTGAAGGAGCGAAAGAGCCAGCTGGGCGGCACTCTGTCCGGCGGCGAGCAGCAGATGTTGGCCATTGCCAGGGGGCTGATGTTCGACCCCAGGCTGGTCATGTTCGACGAGCCGTCCATGGGCCTTGCGCCCATCGTGGTGGAGGAGATTTTCGGACTGATCTTAAAGATCAAGGAGATGGGCAAGACCATCCTGCTGATCGAGCAGAACGCCAGCATGGCGCTTCAGATCGCGGACTGGGGGTATGTGCTGGAAACCGGCGAGATCACCCTCCAGGGCGCGGGGCGCGACCTGCTGGCGGACGAGAACGTGAAGAAAGCATATCTGGGTATATAAGGAGGCGGAGATTTTGAGACAGGAACGGAACATGGTGATACTGGGCATGGGTTATCTCATGGAGTACATTTACCCCTGCTACAAACATATGCTGGGGGAGGCCGCCGGGCGGTGTATGGCGGCGGTGACCGCCGACGGGGCGGATCTGGCCAGAAAGCAGGAAAAATTTGAGTTTCCGGTCATATTGGACGACAATGCGGGCGCGCTGGAACAGATGGAGCCGGAGATCATCCTTTTTGCGCCGCCGCCCGCGGTGGCCCCGGGGCTGATGGAACAGGTGCTGGCCCCCTATTACCGGAAGGTGCGGGAGCGGGGAGGAAAGCTGCCGGTGCTGTACGCATTTCCCCCCAAACCGGAGGGGCGCGACTATCTGGAAATGCTGGGAAACGACATTCTGGTGGCCAATATTCTCCCCAACATGGTGAGCCGCATCGCCGGTGAGACGCTGGCCGGGGAAGGGCTTACCTATCTGACCTTCCCCGATGAGGGGCCGTGGCCGAAAGAGGAGCGGGACTATCTTTTGGAGTTTTTCTCGCCCCTGGGCGGGTGCATCGAGGTGAAGCCGGCCCATGTGATGCAGATGCTGGCCGGGACTGTCACGGTGCACAATATCTCGGAGATCATTCTCACCGTTTCAGACGCCCTGGATCGCAGCGGAAACCCCGTGGATTTCCACCGCATAGCAGGAGCCATGCGGGCCTACCACCAGAAAAAGTGGTCTTACAGCCCGGCCGGGAGCGCGCCCTGCCGGGAGGACGAGGTGGAGGAGCCGCTGTTTTTGGCGCTGCGCAAGGTGACATACCACTGGTTCATGGGAATTTACCGGTTTTATCTGGACGCGGGTATGGATGAGGACACGGCTTCGCGGATTCTTGTCTCCCTGCTGGATCTCCACCTGCACCTGCACCAGAAGGAGAATCGCAGTGTCATTGAGGCCAGTGGAATCCAGCACGCGACCAAGGGCGGAGTGCTGGAAAAGGGCTGTATGGTCTTTGCAAGACAGGTGGAGCGGGAGCTGGCCCGGACCTTTGAGCAGTGGCCGGATGTGAACTTGTCCGACGAATGGTGTTCCTGGCTGGAGCAGCAGGCCTATTCCATCACCGCCCAGGTCGCGGATCACAGCAAACATCTGACCGGAGCCGGGGAAGGACGTTTTGCGGTGGAGCACCACGCGGTGATGTTCGGGCTTTTGGCGCGGGCGGTCCTGGAGGTGTGCGGGGAATCCGGCCGGGAGATCGTGAAGGCGGGAACCAGGCACTACGCCCACGGCCGGGGACACCGGATGCGCCTGCGCTGCCAACGGGACGGCAACCCCACGGATATGATCCATTACATGGCCTACGGGGAGTGGACGCCTGAGCCGGGAACCATGGAGATCAGAACGAGGCAGAAATCGCCGGTGAACAGGACCCTGGTGGTGAAGTGCCCCTGGATGACGGCCTGGAAGAAATACGGCCTGTCGGACTATGCCAGACATTACTGCGATTATGCGGATTTTGCCCTGGTGGAGGGATTTGACGGCGGGCTGGCGCTGGATATGGACAGCTGGATGGCCAGGGGCGACTCGGGCTGCGGCTTTACCTGGAACGGGGCGGATTTAAACGGGGAAAGCGAGGCGGAGATCGCCAGGGTGAAAACCCTTAACCGGGAAGGCGGGGTGCTGGACTGGGAGTACCATACCGCCCACATGTATTACGCCTTCTGCCAGGTGTTTGAGAAGCTGCTGGATCCGGAGACCCGGGGCCAGGTGGTGTCCGGGGTGAGAGCGGAGTTTGAGGACCGGTTCGGGTCAGGCGCTCTGGCGGTGATCGACCGCTTTGCCGGCGTGGATTTCTTTCGTCTGGAGCGGCCTTAGGTTTCGGACATAAGCCGGATATCGGGTATGTAACCGTTGCATAACCGGCAAAAATCGGCATTTGACATACCGTCCGCCAATCGTTATAATAGACAGCGGAGGCTCGGGACGGCCTCCGGCAAATAGGAAACAGAATCCAATCAGGAGACGGACGATTATGACATTTACTTACCCCGCGGTGTTTACACCGCATAAAGATGATAAGGGATTCCACGCGGAATTCCCCGACCTGGAGCTCTGCGAGGCGGACGGGCCGGATTTGGAGGACGCCATCGAGGCGGCCCGGGACGCGGCCTACAACTGGCTGAGCCTGGAGTGGGAGGAAGGCGGAGATTTCCCGCAGCAGACCCACGCTGAGGACATGGAGCTGGCAGAAGGGGCGTTTGTGCGGCAGATTATGGTGCGGATCAAGCTGCTGCCGGACAATGACTGAGTGGTTGCCGGTATTTTTGAAGATTGATTTTGGGAACCATTTTATGGGAACCGCAAAGCCGCAGGGGATCGTACCTCTGCGGCTTTTTCGTGGGATGCGTGAAAATGCTCCCCGCGCCAATTTTCCCGCCGTCTGAACCATTATCGTTCCAATAAAGGAAATTGTAAGAAAATCTTCCTTGTATTTCCATCCCCCCTATGATATCGTAAGATACAACAACTGTATTAATAAGATTAGTACAGATAGAACGCCGGCCGACGATACGGGGGCCGGACGAAAAGCAGGAGGGAGGTCAAAGATGATTACATTGGATTACAGGGACAGGCGTCCGCTGTATGAGCAGGTGATCGAGCGGTTTCAGGACCTGATGTTCAAGGGCGTGCTGGTACAGGATGAGAAGATGCCCTCCGTGCGCAGCCTGGCCACGGATCTGTCCATCAACCCGAACACCATACAGCGGGCTTACGCCGAGCTGGAGCGCCAGGGATTCATCTATTCCATCAAGGGCAAGGGAAGCTTTGTGGCGGATACGGGGCGCATGAAGACCGGGCGCATCCAGGAGTGGGAGAGGTCCTTCGACGGCCTGGTGGAGGAAGCCGGGCAGCTGGGGATCGGGTGCGAGACCGTGGTGGAACGGGTGCGCCGGAAGTATGAAAAAACCGGGGAACCGGACGGAGAAAGGGGAATGAGTGATGATTCAAGCGGTAAACCTGACAAAACGCTTTGACGATATCGTGGCCGTGGATCACATTAACGCCACCATCAAGGACGGCTGCGTGTTCGGCCTCATCGGCACCAACGGCGCTGGCAAGTCCACGTTCCTGCGGCTGATGAGCGGCGTGCTGAAGCCGGAGGAGGGCCATGTGACCATCGACGGGTACGAGGTGTTCGAGAACACGGAGGCCAAGCGGCGCTTCTTCTATATATCGGACGAACAGTTCTTTTTCAGCAACGCCACGCCCGAGGAGATGCTGCGCTACTACCGGGCGATTTATCAGCGGTTTGACGAGGCCCGGTTCCACAAGCTCATGAGCAGCTTCGGGCTCAGCGAGAAGCGCAAGATCCACACCTTCTCCAAGGGCATGAAAAAGCAGGTGTCCGTGATCTGCGGAATCTGCGCGGGAACGGATTATCTGTTCTGCGACGAGACCTTTGACGGGCTGGACCCGGTGATGCGCCAGGCGGTGAAGAGCCTGTTCGCAGCCGACATGGCGGACCGCAACCTGACGCCCATCATTGCCTCCCACAACCTGCGGGAGCTGGAGGACATCTGCGACCACGTGGGACTGCTCCACAAGGGCGGCATCCTGCTCTCCAGGGAGCTGGACGACATGAAGCTCAATATTCACAAGCTTCAGTGCGTGCTGCAGCCGGGCATGTCTGCGGAGGATCTGGTGGCCCTGGACAAACTGAACATCGAGCAGCGCGGCAGCCTGATCACATTGGTGGTCCGCGGCACGCGGGAAGAGGTGGAGGCGATTATGGCTTCCTACAACCCGGTATTCTTTGAGTGCATCCCCCTGTCGTTGGAGGAAATCTTTATCAGTGAAACGGAGGTAGCCGGTTATGACATCAAAAAGCTTATTTTTTAAGCTGCTCCGGGAGAACGTTAAGCGCAGGGCCTGGGCCATCGCCCTGGCGGTGCTGGGATTTTTCTTCTCCCTGCCCATCAACCTGGCTCTGACCATGGAAAACGCCATCAAAACCAAATTCTGGCGTTACAACGACTATGAGCAGCTGGTTTTCGCGGAGGGCGTTTCCGAGGCGGAGAAGCTGGCGAAGATTCTGGAGATCAAGACGCAGATCGTGCTGGATTCCGTGAAGTTCGGCAACGGGCTCATCGCGTTCCTGATAATTGTGGCCGCAGTGGTGATCGGCGTTTCCAGCTTTTCCTATCTGCACAACCGCAGAAAGGTGGACTTTTACCACAGCATCCCGGTGCGCAGGGAGATTCTCTTCGCCGTGCAGTACATGGGCGGATTTTTGATCGTGGCCCTGGCCTACCTGGTCAACCTGGGGATTCTCATGGTGGTGAGCTGCGCTTACCAGGTGCCGCTTTCCGCTGTTCTGGGAACGGCCATGATGGGATGGCTTTTGAACCTGCTGTTCTTCCTGCTCATGTACGCGGTGGTATCCATCGCCATGATCATGACCGGGAACATGCTGGTGGGCATCCTGGGAACCGGCGTGTTTTTCTTCTACATGCCCGGCATGATCACCCTTTTGGTGGGTTATTGCAGCACGTTCTTTGAGACCATTCATTACTATTTCCTGACCGGAGACGGCTCCCCCTTTATGGCAGCCATCAAATGGACGTCCCCGGTATCCGCATACATCACGGCCATCGGCTGGAATATGGGCAATCAGCTGGGCAAGCACATTCCGGCGCTTTTCATCATTCTGTTTGCCGCCGTGGCCCTGGCGCTTCTGGCCCTGGAGCTGTACCGCAAGCGCCCTTCCGAGTCGGCGGGAAAGGCTATGGCTTTCAAGTGGAGCATGATGCCCATCCGCGTGCTGCTGGTGTTCGCCTTCGGCATGGGCGGAGCCATGTTCTTCTGGCTGCTCCAGAGCACAATCGTCTGGCTGGTGTTCGGCGCGGTGATGGGAAGCCTGATTTCCCACTGCGTGATTGAGATCATCTACAACTTTGACTTTAAAAAGCTGCTGTCTCACAAGCTCCAGTACGCGGGCTGTCTGGCCTGCGTGCTGTTAGCGGTGATGGCGTTCCGCTTCGACTGGTTCCGCTATGATTCCTATGTGCCGGACGAGGGCAAGGTGGCGGAGGCCGCGGTGGAGATCCGTCTGGACAGCGGCTGGGCCAATTTCCTGGAAATTGAACCGAAGGAGGACGGCACTCTGGGGATCACATATTACGACGGGGTGGAGATCCTTCCGGATCACATGCATATCACCAATCTGGTCCCCGTGCTGCGGATCGCCGAGCAGGGCCGGGATGAGGCATTGGAGCGCCGGGAAAAGCAGATGAGGCGTTTTACGGACCACGAGACGTCGGCCGGCTCCTCCAGCTTTATCATAGGCTATGAGAACGATGGGGACGAAGGGGAGAACGGCAGGTACAACACGCGGGTTTCGGTGGTCTATACCTTAAAGAGCGGAAGAAAGGTTTACCGCCAGTACGATCTCTATCTGTCCCGGGTGATGGACGATTACAGCGCCCTGTATGACAGCCCGGAGTATAAGGACGGACTGTATTACCGGGTGATGGAGTTGCAGCCTTCGGATGTGGCCAAGGTCAGCTATTCGGAGCGGAACAAGCGCGTGAGCGTGAGTCCCGACGGAAACAGCGGCTACGGCGACCTGCTGGCGGCTTACCAGGCGGATTTGGCGGAGCTGACCACGACGCAGCGCCTGGAGGAGAATCCCATTGGGCAGATCTGGTTTGTGAACCGCTATGAGTCCGCTTACGCGGAACAGCAGCTCAAACTGTACGAGCAGCGGAACGCTGGCGTAAAAGCACGGATGTATCAATACGAACTGGACTCAAGCCAGACCTGGCCGGTGTATCCGTCCTTTAAGCGCACCCTGAGCGCCCTTGAGGCCCACGGCATTCAGGTGGGCGATTTGGTGCCGGATGATGAGATCCGCTCCGTGATGCTGGATATGTCCGGCGTCATGCGGGAGCTGGGGCTGCGGGAACTGGAGGACGAGGAGCTGGCGGCACGCTATCCCGTGTCGGGAGACGGAGCCACTCTGGTGTTTGAGGAGCCGGAGAACATCCGTCTGCTGATGGACGCGATGGTGGGCGAGGAGTGCCTGAGTTTTAACGGGCTGTGCGACGCCCAGGTGGCGGTGTATGTCACCATGGATACCGCCACGCCTACGGGACGCAGCGGCGGATACCTGCAGACGAACAAAATTACGCCTGAGATCAAGGCATTGTTTAAGGGCACGCCTCTGGAGGAGTACGATCTGACCGGAGAAACGGAGGAGGCGGACCGCATAACGGCGGAGGCGGACGGTGTAACGGCAATAGAAGTGCCGATTATGGCAGAATCGGTTGTGGTTGACTGACAAGTTTGTTTCAGGGGGCTTTTTCCGGAAATGGAAGAGGCCCCCATTTTTGTCAGGATAATAATTGACATTCCGATCAAGGAAAGCTACAATCATATCAACAAGGCGGGCCGCTTAAAAAGAGGCCGGGACCACAGCGCAGTCTGTTCTGCGCGTTTAAGCTGCAGATGAAGGAGAGGATCGGATTATGATATCAGAAAAAATGAAACCATTGGTGAACAACAACTCGGCTATCCGCGCCATGTTCGAGGAGGGCAAGCGTCTGGCATCCATTTACGGGGCGGAGAATGTCTACGACTTCAGTCTGGGCAACCCCAACGTGCCCGCGCCCGCGGCCGTCAACCAGGCTATAAAGGATATTCTGGACGAGGAGGATTCCACCTTTGTCCACGGCTATATGAGCAATTCCGGCTATGAGGATGTGCGCGCAACGGTGGCGGACTCCTTAAACCGCCGCTTCGGCACCCATTTTAATCAGGACAACATTCTGATGACCGTAGGCGCAGCCAGCGGATTAAACATCATTCTCAAGACCATTTTAAATCCCGGGGACGAGGTGATCACCTTTGCGCCCTACTTCGTGGAGTACGGCTCCTATGTGAGAAACTACGACGGCGTTTTGGTGGTGGTTTCCCCTGACACGGAGACTTTCCAGCCCAATCTGGACGAGTTTGAGCAGAAGATCACTCCCAGGACCAAGGGCGTGATCATCAACACCCCCAACAACCCCACCGGCGTGGTGTACTCCGCCGGGACGCTGGAGCGGATGGCGGATATCCTGCGGGCCAAGGAGAAGGAGTACGGCACGGCCATCGTGCTGATCTCCGACGAGCCTTACCGGGAGCTGGCCTACGACGGGGTGGAGGTTCCCTATGTGACCGGATTTTACGACGACACGGTGATCTGCTACTCCTACAGCAAATCCCTGTCCCTTCCCGGCGAGCGAATCGGCTATCTGGTGATCCCGGATGAGCTTCAGGACAGCAAGGAGGTGTTTAACGCCGCCACCATCGCCAACCGGGTGATGGGCTGTGTCAACGCTCCCTCCCTCATGCAGCGGGTGATCAAACGCTGCATCGACGAGCAGGTGAACCTGGAAGCCTACGACAAGAACCGCAACCTGCTCTACAACGGCCTTAAGGATCTGGGCTTTGTGTGCATCAAACCCCAGGGCGCGTTCTATTTGTTTGTGAAATCGCCGGAGGCGGACGAAAAGAAGTTCTGTGAAGCCTGCAAGAAGCATAATGTACTGGTAGTGCCGGGCAGTTCCTTTGCCTGCCCGGGATACGTGCGCATCTCCTACTGCGTGTCCTACGGACAGATTGAGCGCTCCCTGCCGGCCTTTGCGAAGATCGCAGCGGAGTACGGCCTGTAACGGACGGATCACAACACAGGAGGACAAACTTATGAGACCATGGGAAGCCAATATCCGCCGGGTGGTGCCCTACGTGCCGGGAGACCAGCCGAAGGGCAGCCGCCTGATCAAACTGAACACCAACGAGAACCCCTATCCCCCCGCTCCGGGGGTGGCAAAGGCTCTGAGGGAAATGGACCCGGAGGCGTTCCGGAAGTACCCGGATCCCTCTTCCTCCTGCCTGGTGGAGGCGCTGGCCGCCCGGTACGGGGTGGACAAGGAGCGCATCTTCGTGGGCGTGGGCTCGGACGATGTGATCGGCATGGCGTTTCTGACCTTTTTTAACTCTGAAAAGCCCGTGCTGTTCCCGGATATCAGCTATTCCTTCTATCCGGTGTGGGCGGACCTTTTCGGGATTCCACACAAAACGCCCGCCCTGGACGGGGAGTTTAAGATCCGGCCCGAGGACTATTATCAGGAGAACGGCGGCGTGGTGTTCCCCAACCCCAACGCCCCCACAGGCATTTTCATGCCGCTCAATCAGGTGGAGGACATTCTGCGCCACAACCGGGACGTGGTGGTGATCGTGGACGAGGCCTACATCGATTTCGGCGGGACGTCGGCGCTGCCGTTGACGGAGAAATACGAGAACCTGCTGGTGGTGCAGACCTTCAGCAAATCCCGGGCAATGGCCGGCATGCGCATCGGTTTTGCCGTGGGACATCCCGATCTGATCCGCGCCCTGAGCGATGTGAAATACTCCTACAACTCCTACACCATGAATCTGCCCTCCCAGATTTTGGGAGCAGAGGCGGTGAAGGACCAGGTATATTTTCAGGAAATTACGTCCAGGATTATAGCGACCAGGGAGCGGGCCAAGGAACGTCTGGGCGAGCTGGGCTTCACGTTCCCGGATTCCATGACGAATTTCCTGTTTGTGACCCATGAGCGGGCCAGCGCAAGGGAATTGTTTGCGGCGCTGAAGCGGGAGCAGATTTACGTGCGCTATTTCGACCAGCCAAGGCTTGACAACAGCCTGCGCATCACCATCGGCACCGACGGGGAGATGGAGGCTCTGTATGCTTTCCTGGAAAATTATCTAAAAACGGTCTGACGGCTGCAGGTCCGGCGGACCGGGAATGGCAGGTGAAGGGAATGGAAGAGAATACAGGATGGAGACATTATCTGAGGCTTGTGCTCAATATTCTGATACCGTTTATGGGGTGGGTGTTCCTGTGTCTTTTGGGGCCGAAGCTTTTGCGGTTTTTTATGCCCTTTGTGATCGGCTGGATCATTGCGCTGATCGCCAATCCGCCGGTGCGGTTTCTGGAGCGGCGGCTGAAGCTGGTGCGCAAACACAGCTCCATTCTCATTGTGGTGCTGGTGCTGGCTATGGTGATCGGGCTTTTGTATCTGCTTTTTTCCCGGACGGCGGCTGGGATCAGCGCGCTTTTTAAGACGCTTCCCCAGCTCTACACCGCGCTGGAGGCGGACGTCAAGACCAATATGGAGGAGATTTCCCACCTGTTCCAGTTCTTCCCGCCCGGCGTGCAGCAGGCGTGGAACCAGCTGACCGCCAATATCGGGGACGCCCTCAGCATGCTGGTGCAGAAGGCCGCCCCGCCCACCATGGAGGCGGCGGGGACTGTGGCCAAGAGCATACCCGGCGCGCTGGTGTATTCCGTGGTGACTATCCTTTCCTCCTATTTCTTTATCGTGGACCGGGACCGGATCATCGCATTCTGGAAGCAGCTTCTGCCGGAATGGTGCACCCGGTATTACCGTTACCTGACCGGGGAGGTCAAACACCTGGTGGGCGGCTATTTCCTGGCCCAGTTCAAGATCATGTTTGTGGTGTGGCTGATCCTGATGGTGGGATTTTTTGTACTGGGCGTGAGTTACGCTCCGGTGCTCAGCTTTTTGATCGCCTTTCTGGACTTTCTGCCCGTGTTCGGCACCGGGACCGCGCTGCTTCCCTGGGGCGTGGTCAAGCTTCTGGCGGGAGAGTACGCCTTTGCGGCGGGGCTGCTTCTGCTGTATGTCCTGACACAGGTGATCCGCCAGCTGGTGCAGCCCAAGCTGGTGGGGGACAGTATGGGATTAAACCCGTTATTCACCCTGATTCTGCTGTTTCTGGGCTTTAAGATCAGCGGCCTTGCCGGAATGATTCTGGCGGTGCCCATCGGTCTGTTCTTTATGAATTTATATAAATACGGGGCATTTGATTCCATGATCAACAGCTTTATGACGCTGGTGCGGGATATCAATGCGTTCCGAAAAGGAGAATAAGGCCGCGGTTTACGGGTCCGCCCCCGGGCGGGCCGCAGACTGCGGTACAGTGAGGGAGTATTTACCGTGAAGATAGAAAATAGTCTGGATACAGATCAAATCAGAGGGCTGGTGTGGAGGCTGGCATTTCCTTCCATGCTGGCTCAATTTGTGAGCGTGCTATACAGCATTGTGGACCGCATGTACATCGGCAATATCCCGGGCACAGGCGGCCTTGCGCTGGCCGGAGTGGGCGTCTGCGGCCCCATTGTGACCCTGATCACCTCCTTTGCCAGCTGGATCGGAGTGGGCGGCGCTCCGCTTATGAGCATCCGCCTGGGTCAGAAAAATGAAAAGGGCGCAAGGCAGATTGTGGCCAACTGCTTCTGCCTGCTGCTGGCCATGGCGTTTCTTATCACGGTTCTGGCTTACAGCTTTAAGGATTATCTCCTGAGCTGGTTTGGCGCCAGCCCGACGATTTTCCCCTACGCCAACGATTACCTGAGCTGGTATCTGGCGGGCACCGTGTTTGCGCTGCTCTCCACCGGAATGTGCCAGTTTATCATCTGCCAGGGGTTTGCCAAGACGGGGATGTTTTCCGTGATCATCGGGGCGGCGGCCAACATCGCCCTGGATCCGGTGTTTATCTTTGTGCTGGGCATGGGCGTCAAGGGGGCGGCTATCGCCACGGTGATCTCCCAGATGGCTTCCTGCGCCTTTGTGCTGTGGTTTCTTCTGGGAAAACGGCCGTTGGTGCCCATCACCTTCGGAGGTTACCGCAGGCGCGTGATGAAACAGGTGCTGGTGGTGGGACTTTCTCCCTTTCTGATCATCGCCTCGGACAGCGTGCTGATTATTATGATGAACACCATTATCCAGCGCTACGGCGGGGAATTACAGGGCGACATGCTGTTGACCTGCAATACCATTGTGCAGAGCTTCATGCTGATGATCACCATGCCGCTGGGAGGAATTACCGGTGGAACCCAGACGATTATGGGCTATAATTATGGGGCGGGCAGGCCGGACCGGATCCGCAGGGCGGAGAAGCATATCCTGCTGCTGGGAATCGCGTTCACCGCAGTTATGTTTTTGATTGCCAACCTGCTGCCTCAGTATTTTGTGCGGATATTTACTCAGGATCCCGAGTATACCAGCATCACCAACTGGGCGATCAGGGTGTACACGCTGTGTATTATTCCGCTGGCGATTGAGTACACGGTGGTGGACGGATTTACGGGTATGGGAATCGCCAAGGTGGCGGTGAGCCTGTCCATGTTCCGCAAAATGGTCTATATGATTGCGATGCTGGTTCTGCCCGCCGTGGCCGGGGCCCAGAACATTTTTTACGCGGAGCCGATTTCCGACATTATAGCCTCCATCGCCGCTTCCAGCACATACCTGCTGCTGTCCGGAAAGGTTCTGAAAGACGGGCGCAGGTTCTGACGCACAGCAAACCGTTACATAATTGATAAGGGGATGAAATATGAATATACTGGTAAGCGCCTGTTTGATGGGCGTCAAATGCCGATATGACGGAGGCGGCGAGCTGGCCCCGGGTATCCGGGAACTCATGGAGCGCTGCCATCTGGTGCCGGTCTGCCCGGAGATCATGGGCGGGCTGGCCACGCCGCGCACACCTGCGGAACGGCAGGACGGCCGTGTGGTGACACAGGACGGGGAGGACGTGACCGGGGCGTACTTCAGAGGAGCGGAGGAGGCCGTGAGGCTGGCAAAGCTCTTCGGCTGCAGGTACGCGCTGTTAAAGGAGCGCAGCCCCTCCTGCGGAAGCGGCAGGATATACGACGGAACTTTTACGAGAAATTTGATTCCCGGGGACGGTGTGGCAGCTGCCCGCCTCAGGGAGGAGGGACTGACCGTATACGGCGAGTCCTCCATCGGGCAGTTGCTGAAAGACTTAGAAAGGCAGGTATAGATGAGCGAGGATCAGAAGAAGCTGCAGGATTCCGGTCCGGAACAAGAAAAAAGGCCTGTGAGGCGCAGCCGCAGCCGGGAGGCCGCCGCGGCGGCACGCAAGGCGGAGAAGGAGAGGGCGGCGTCGGAGCCGGCTGCGGGCGCTCCGGCCGGGGAGCAGGGCAAAGGCGATAGCGGTTTCCCGCAAAAGCCTGCCGGTGGGAGCCGGGAGAAGAGCCGGACGGCCTGGCTGCCGACCCTGGCCGGTTTTGTGGGCGTGCTGCTGTGCGCGGGGATTGCATTTTACGTGTACGCCGCCCAGGCATACAAGACCGTATTTTTCCCCAATACGGTGATCAATGGGGTGGATGTGTCCGACCGGACGGTGGATGAGGTGAAGGCCGCGTTCTCAGCCGGGGCTGACCGTTACCGCCTGACCGTTGTGGCCAGGGACGGGAGCGGGGAGGAGATCACGGGACAGGACATTGGCCTGCACACCGTGTTTGACGGAGGGCTGGAGAAGATTCTCGAAGCCCAGAATCCGTACCGCTGGGTGTTCCACCTGCGGACGCCCAGGGTTTATCAGATCGGCACTATGCTGAAATGGGATGAGGAGGCGCTGGCCCGGGAGGTAAACGGCCTGGAATGTATGGACGAGAGCGCCATGGTCCGGCCGAGAGACGCCTATCTTTCCGACTACATAGAGGGGCGGGGGTATGAGGTGGTTCCGGAGGAGGAGGGCACGGCTCTGAAGGCGGATGCGGTTCAGACTGCGGCCTCGGCCGCGGTGCGCAGCCTGGACCCTGAGATTTCCCTGGAGGAGCTTGGATGTTACGAGAAGCCGTCGGTGAGGTCCGATGATCCCGGACTGGCGGCTGAGCGGGACGCCAGAAACCGGTATGTCAACGTGACGGTGACCTACACCTTTGGCGACCGGACGGAAGTTTTAAACGGCAGCCGGACCCATGAATGGCTCACCGGCGCGGGAACCGATATCGCCCTGGATGAGGCGCAGATCGCAGAGTATGTTTCAGAGCTGGCAAAAACCTACAACACGGCCTACAAGCCCCGCGCCTTCAAGACCAGCTATGGTCCCACGGTGAATGTCAGCGGCAGCTACGGCTGGCGTATCAACCAGAAGGAGGAGGCGGCCCAGTTAAAGGGCATCCTGGAGGCGGGGGAGAGCGTGACCAGAGAGCCGGTTTACTCCCAGACCGCGGCCGCCCATGGGGACGCGGACTACGGAAATACCTACGCCGAGGTCAACCTGACGGCCCAGCATCTGCTTTTTTACAAGGACGGCAACAAGATTCTGGAGTCCGATTTTGTGTCGGGCAATGTGTCCAAGGGCCACACCACGCCGGCGGGGCTGTACAGCCTCACCTATAAGCAGCGGGACGCGGTGTTAAAGGGCGAGGGATACGCCAGCCCGGTGAAATACTGGATGCCCTTTAACGGCGGGATCGGTTTCCACGACGCCAGCTGGCGCTCCAGCTTCGGCGGCTCCATCTACAAGACCGGCGGTTCCCACGGCTGTGTGAACATGCCCTACGCGGCCGCCAAGGAGCTGTATGAGAACGTGTACGCCGGAATGCCGGTGATCTGTTATAACCTTCCGGGCACGGAGAGCAAAGCCCCCACCAAAGCCTCGGGCAGACCGCCGGCGGGCGGGCAGGCAGCGCAGCCGACGAAACCGGCGACGCAGCCGACGCAGCCAAATGTGCCGGCGACACAGCCGGGCGGGCAGGCGGCGCAGCCGACGCAGCCAAATGTGCAGCCGACGCAACCGGGTGGGCAGGAGACGCAGGCGGCGCAGCCAAATGTACAGCCGACGCAACCGGGTGGGCAGGAGACGCAGCCGACACAGCCGGGCGGGCAGCCGACACAGCCGGCGCAGCCAGGCGGACAGCCGCCTCAGCCGGAGCCAACCCAGGCAGCCGGAGGGCCGGAGATCACTCCGGTGGAGAATGGGACCACTGCGGCCGGGGGCGGCGACTCCGGCGGAGGGTACGGACCTGCTTTCGGCTCCGCCCAGTCCACGGAGGGCGGCGGGCCGGGGGTATCGTAACCCGGTATAGAGAGAAACGGACAGGAGAATCATCGATGGAAGAGAGAGAAAACCGGAAAAAACAGGGGACGGGAGAGGGAGAAGCCTCAAAAAAGCTGGAATATGTGAGCCATCCCTTTGAGCCGGTATTCGACAAGGAAAGCCGCGTGCTGATCCTCGGCTCGATCCCTTCCCCGAAGTCCCGGGAGAACGGATTTTACTACGGCCACCCCAGAAACCGGTTCTGGCCGGTTTTGGCCCGGGTACTCGGAGAGCCGGAGCCTCAGACGGTGGAGGAAAAGCGTGCAATGGCGCTGCGCCGCCATGTGGCGTTGTGGGATGTGCTGGCGGGCTGTGAGATCCACGGCGCGGACGATGCCAGCATCCGCCGCCCTGCGGCCAACGATATGAGCCGGATTCTGGAGTCTGCGCCGGTGCAGGCGGTTTTTACCACCGGCGCAAGGGCGGGCGATCTTTACCGGCGTTATTGCCTGCCGGTCACGGGCAGGGCCGCAGTTGTCCTTCCCTCCACCAGCCCGGCCAACTGCAGAGTGGGTCTGGAGGAGCTGGTAAAGGCGTACTCCGGGATTTTGAAGTTTCTGTAGACAGAATTGGAAAAAATTAGAAAGAATGTCGTATCTGCGGGGCTTTTCGGGCGATTTAGTTGACAAACGCGAAAAAGCATTTTATAATGCCTTTAACACAGACGGGGGACAGTTGAGGGGTTATGTTGAGTAACTGAACTTAATGTTTTTAAGACAGGGAGGAACATGAACTATGGCAGAACCTAGCAAGACAACAAAGGCAGCAGTAAAAAAAGCGAATGTGAAGGAAGAGGCAAAGGCAGCGCCGGAGACCAAGGCAGCCGTCAATGAGGAAGTTAAGGCAGCTCCGGTAAAGGAAGAGACCAAGGCCGCTCCGGCCAAAGCGGAGGCTAAGGCAGCACCGGCCAAGGAAGAGGCCAAGAAGGCGCCGGCCAGGAAAACGGCGGCTAAGAAGCCGGCCGCAGCCAAGACCACAACGGCAAAGACCACCGCGAAGGCAGCACCGGCCAAGAAGCCGGCGGCGAAAAAGCCCGCTGCGAAGAAAGCGGCTGAGCCCAAGGCGAGCGTGCATTTCCAGTTTGACGGAAAAGATCTGATTGCAAAGGACATTCTGGACCAGGCCATCGCTTCCTACAAGAAGAGCCACAAGGATACCGAGATCAAAGATATTCAGCTCTACATAGTCGCCAATGAGAGCGCCGCTTACTATGTGGTGAACGGCGAGGGCGGAGACGACTTCAAGGTGATGCTGTAAGAAGCGTCAAAATCGAAGCGTCCACAGTGGACTGCGTCGAATTCCCAATCCGCAGGCGGACGCGGGATATCAGGCGTGCATGGCCGTATGAACGGCCGTGTCTGCGGGATAATAAAGGGTAGTGAAGGATGAAGCGGGCTGTCGCGCAGGAGAAGCGCGGCGGCCCATTTTCGAATGGGCGCGGCGGCGAATCTGTTATTGCACAGTTTGCGGGCGCCTGACAGGGTGGGGATAAAATCATGGAGAAAAGGACTGAAACTGATATGATACATCTGCCGGAAGCATTTTGTGAACGGATGAGAGGGCTGCTGGGGGACCAGTACGGGGAATTTATCGCCAGCTATGACAGGGATCGGGTACAGGGTCTGCGGCTCAATGGGCTGAAAACGGCCGGACCCGAAAGCAGTCCCCGGGACCTGGCGCGAAAGATAGAGCAGGAAGCCGGATTTGAATTGCAGCCCATTCCCTGGGTGCGGGACGGTTTTTATTACCGGGAGGAGGACAGGCCCGGAAAACATCCTTACCACGAGGCCGGAGCATATTATATTCAGGAGCCCAGCGCCATGGCTGTGGTGGAGCTGATGGACCCGGTTCCGGAAGATCGGGTTCTGGACCTGTGCGCGGCGCCCGGCGGTAAGACCACCCATATCGCCTCCAGGCTGAAGGGAAAGGGGTTTCTGCTCTCCAACGAGATTCATCCGGCCCGGGCAAAAATCCTCTCTCAGAACGTGGAGCGTATGGGCGTCCAGAACGCGGTGGTGACAAACGAAGCGCCGGAGCGGCTTGCCCCCAGGTTTCCGGAGTTCTTTGACAAGATTGTGGTGGACGCCCCGTGCTCCGGCGAGGGAATGTTCCGCAAGGACCCGCAGGCAGCGGACCAGTGGAGCCCAGACCACGTGGCCATGTGCGCCGCGCGCCAGGGGGACATACTGGACCAGGCTGCGGGGATGCTAAAGCCCGGAGGCCGGATGGTCTACTCCACCTGTACCTTTGCCCCGGAGGAGAATGAGGGCACGGTGCTGCATTTCCTGGAGCGCCACCCGGACTTCGAGGTGGAAGCGGTAGAGGGGTACGAGGGCTTTGACTGTGGAAAACCCAGGTGGGCGGGGGTGGATCCGGAGACAGGGCCGGGCGGGCAGCTGGCCCGGACGTTCCGGATCTTTCCCCACCGGCTGGAGGGAGAAGGCCATTACATGGCAGTGCTGAAAAAGAAGGGGGAAGCCCCGGAAACAGCGGAGTTTTGGGCCGGGCCGCGAATGGCGGTCCGGAAACAGAAGGAGCTGTTAAAGGATTTTGCGGATTTCTGCCGGGAAAATCTGGCGGAGGCTGAGTGGCTGGCGGATCAGGACAGTTACGTGCTGTTTGGGGATCAGCTGTATCTGACGCCGCGGGAGATGCCGGAGATGGCCGGTCTGAAGGTGGTGCGGCCGGGTCTCCATCTGGGAACGCTTAAGAAGAACCGGTTTGAGCCCTCCCACGCTCTGGCTCTGGCCCTGCGCCCGGAACAGGCCCGGATCAGCCTGAGGCTAAAACCCCAGGAAGGATCGGTGCTGCGCTACCTGAAAGGGGAGACTCTGGACTTAAACAGCCTGGAGGGCGGACTTACTTCCAATGGGGCCGGGAAGGGCTGGGTGCTGGTCTGCGCCGGGGACTACAGTCTGGGCTGGGCCAAGCTCACAGGGCAGATTTTCAAGAATCACTATCCCAAGGGGCTGCGCTGGGTGTAAGAGGAGCGCAGCCTCCCGGTGCCGGGGACAGCGCCTCCCTTGTACCTTCCGGCCGCGCCTGTCCTGCCCCCAGCCATATCGCCGTTTCCTCCGCCCCTTCCGGCAGCAGCGCCGCCATATCCTGGGGCAGGGGAGCGGTGAACTCCATGGGCTTTCCGGTTACGGGGTGGCAAAACTCCAGACGCCAGGAGTGCAGGGGCTGGCGGTTGATTAAGCGGTAGTCCGGGCAGTAGAGGAAATCGCCCGGCAGCGGGTGGCCGACGGAGGCCATGTGGACCCGGATCTGATGGGTTCTCCCTGTTTCCAGGGAGAGGCTGATCAGGGACAGGTCCATTTTTTGATTGTACAGGAGACGGCTGTAGTGGGTGCAGGCAGGCTCGCCCTGTTCCAAATCCACGCAGCGCTGGATCACGGAGCCTGGCGCCCGGCCGATGGGGGCGGTCACGGTGCCGGAGTCCGGCGTCAGGCCGCGGACAAAGGCCAGATAGCGGCGGCGGATGCGGCGGTCCTCCATCTGTCCGGCCAGCGAGCAGGCGCTGAGCATGTGTTTGGCCAGCACCAGCAGACCGCTGGTGTCGCGGTCCAGGCGGCTGACGGCCCGGTACACAAAGGGTTCTCCCCTGAGGGCAAAATAATGGGCAACGGCGTTGGCCAGGGTGTTGCCGTGATGGCCCTGGGAGGGATGAACCGGGATCCCGGCCTCCTTGTTGACGACCAGGATGTCGGCATCCTCGTAAACTATGGTCAGGGGCAGCTCGGCAGGGGGAATATTCCGGGACGGCTCCTCCTCGGTCAGCGTGACGGTGAGGACCTGGCCCGGGTGCAGCCGGTAAGTGGAAAATACGGATTCCCCTCCGGCCAGAATGCCGCCGGGGGTCTGTTTTAAATGTACCACCAGGCGGTGGGAGTAGCCCAGGCCGCGCAGATATTCCTCCACGGTCCGCCCGCCCTGGTCCGCGGGTATGGTGTAGGTCAGAACTCGTTTGATCATAGTGTTAACGGATGTCCTCCTGACGGTTTAAGTGTTTGCGTTTGCTGGCTGCGTGGTCCACGATGGAATCTTCCTTCAGAAAGCTGGCGCGCTTTATGCTGTCCACCCCGAATTTGCTGCGAATCTGGTCGACGGCTTTCTCCAGCTCCTTCTTTTTCCGGTTGGACGGGCTGTCGAACAGGCTCAGCTGGCTGAAGCTGTCGTCGTCGATCTTGCCGGCCCGGACTCCGATCAGGCGCACGGGAGTGCGGTCCCAGAATTCCCGCAGCAGGCGGCAGGCGTAGCCGTACAGGACGGAGGTGGAGTCTGTGGGCTCCGGCAGGACCATCTGATGGGACTGCGTGTGAAATTCCCAGTCCTTGAGCTCCACGCACACGTTCCGGCACAGAACCCGGTCCGCCCGCAGTCTGGCGCCCACGGTCTCGCAGAGGGAGAGAATCACCTGGCAGGCGGTCTCGTAATCCGACACGTCCCGGGACAGGGTGACGCTGTTGCCGTAACACTTGTTGATGGGGTCTTTCTCAGCCACCGGGTCGTCGTCCACGCCGTTTGCGTAGCCCCGGATGGTGACGGCGTATTTCTCGCCCAGATGGGCTTTGAGCACCTCCAGGTCGCAGGAGGCCAGCTGGCCGATGGTGTGAATTCCCAGGTTCTCCATCTTGCGCTGGGCGGCGCCGCCCACAAAGAAGAGCTCCCGGATGGGCAACGGCCACAGCTTGGATGGAATCTCGTGGGTGAACAGCGTGTGGCATTTATCCGGCTTCTCGAAATCCGAGGCCATCTTGGCCAGCAGCTTGTTGGGGGCCACGCCGATGTTGACGGTGAAGCCCAGCTCGTCCCGGATGCGCTCCCGGATCCGGTTGGCCACCTCCAGGGGCTGCCCGAAGAGATGGATGGTCTGGGTCATGTCGAGGAAAATCTCATCGATGCTGAATTTCTCATGATCCGGGGTGTAGGTCTCCAAAAGCTCCATCATCCGGTGGGAGCACTTAATATAGTAGTCAAAGCGGGAGGGCACCACGGTCAGCTGAGGACATTTGCGCAGGGCCTGAGCCAGGGGTTCGCCGGTGGTGACCCCGTACTGCTTGGCGAGGGTGGACTTGGCCAGCACGATGCCGTGGCGGCTCTTGGCGTCGCCGCCCACGGCCGAGGGGATGGTGCGCAGGTCCAGGGCCTGCGGGTCCGCGTTCAGCCGGTACACGGACTCCCAGCTGAGAAATGCCGAGTTTACATCAATATGAAAGATCAGACGTGTATTTTTCAAGGGCTCTTCCATCAAATCGCCTCCGAATTCATTCAGTACCCCTATCATAACAGAATGTATGTTCGAATTCAAGAGGAGAAACTCAAAGAAGTGCGCCGGCGTTCGCGGAGCAGGCTGTGATGCTGAAAAATGCCGCCGGTTCCGGCATAATGGATTTCGATTCCGAATAGGATATTAAACAAAAGCAGCAGGGCGGCTTAAGCGGATGCGAAAATGGATGATATGGATGGTCTGCCTGGGACTTGGCCTGGGGCCTTGTGTCCGGGCTTTTGCCATGGACGGGAGTAAAACGGTGACGGTTTGGGAGGAAGGGCAGGACAGGGCCCCGGATGGGGAGCAGGCGGCCACGGCCCAGCCTCCGGGCGGGGAGCAGCCGGCCCAGCCCAAGTCCCCGGATGAAGGGCAGCCGGCCCAGGCCAAGTCCACGAATGGGGAGCAGCCGGCCCAGCCCGACCCCTTGAAATTAAACGCCCAGTCCGCGGTGCTGGCGGACGGCCTTACGGGCAGGGTGCTCTACGGGAAAGGGGAGGATACGATCCGGCCCATGGCCAGCACCACGAAGATCATGACGTGCATTTTGGCTCTGGAGCTGGGCGATCCCGACGATGTGGTCACGGCCACTAAGGAGGCGGCCGGACAGCCTAAGGTCCATCTGGGCGTCCAGAGCGGGCAGACCTTTTATCTGAAGGACCTGCTCTACTCCCTGATGCTGGAATCCCACAACGACGCGGCCGTGATGATTGCCGAGCACATCGGGGGCAGCGTCCCGGGCTTTGCCAGACTGATGAACGAGAAGGCGAAGTCGCTGGGGTGTGAAAATACCTATTTCATCACGCCCAACGGACTGGACGCCAAGGAGACGGACGAGGCCGGGGTGGAGCATGTGCATTCCACCACCGCGGCGGATCTGGCCCGGATCATGGCGTACTGTGTGAATCTGTCCCCCAAGCGCCAGGAATTTCTGGAAATCACCCAGACTCAGAATTATTTCTTCACCGATGTCCCGGGCAAACACTCCTACAACTGCACCAACCACAACGCGTTTCTGACCATGATGGACGGCGTTGTCTCCGGCAAGACGGGATTTACGGGGGGCGCGGGCTACTCCTACGTGGCGGCAATGGAGAAGGACGGCCGCCCGTATGTTATCGCAATTCTGGGCTGCGGCTGGCCGCCCCACAAGACCTGGAAATGGGCGGATGCCAGAAAGCTGTTCAATTTCGGCCTGGAACACTATCAGATGAAGGACGTCTATGAAGAGCAGAGGTTTTCGCCGGTTCCGGTGACCGGGGGCCTGTGCTGGGACGATGGGAGCGGCGCGGGAACGGATCAGGTGAGCCTGACGATGGGGCAGGAGAGCGCAGGCCGGGAGTTGAAGCTTTTGCTGGGAGAGGATGAGCAGGTGGAGATTCGCCAGAACCTGCCGGTCAGACTGGCGGCCCCGGTGCGGGCGGGCCAGAAGGTCGGAACGGTGGAGTACCGGCTGAACGGCCAGACCGTCCGCAGCTTTCCGGTATATACGGAAAACGGGGTGGAGCAGATCACGCTGAAGCGCTGTCTGTTGCGCGTGGGAGCGCTTTTTGGAGGATTGTGGGAGGGGCAGCGGCCTGCCGGGTGAGCCGCCTCCAGCCGGAATCCGACGGAGCGTTTCAGCGGACGCCCCCCGGGGGCTGACAGGATTTTTGTGGGATGCGGCAGTATTTTCCATATTTTTTAAGGTTTTCTTACGAATCGAACTCTTTGTGTGAACTTTCTCCGATTTGGTTGACATACTGTATAAATTGTCATTATAATAGTGGTAATGTCATAAATTAGCAAAATTTACGGATGTTGGATGGCCGTGCAGAATATAGGAGACGCGGCCGTTCCTGTCAATCGTATCCAATAGGAGATATACATAATGAAGCACACGCGATTTAAACGGGGGCTGGCGGTTGCGCTGGGCCTTCTGCTGACTGCCGCGCAGCCTCTGGCTCAATTCGGCGCCGACGGTCCGGGAGTGTCCTACGCTTACACCGGTTCCGCCACTGTCAAGGCGGCGTCCCTCAATGTGCGCAGCGGCGCAGGGACCAATTATTCGGCGGTGGGAAAACTCTCCAGCGGACAGTCCGTGACGATCCGCAGCGAGCAGACCGGTACCGACGGCAACAAGTGGTATCAGATCCAGTATACCGGCAGTGACGGGACCGTAAAGACCGGTTACGTGTCCTCCGTCTACATCAAGATACCCGTGTCCTACACCACAGATTCTGATTTCGAGGCATATCTGAATTCTCAGGGATTTCCGGAAAGCTATAAAGAAGGCCTGCGCCAGCTCCACGCCCAGTATCCCAACTGGGTGTTTCGGTCGCTGAAAACCGGTCTGGACTGGAATACCGTGATTGAGAACGAGAGCCTGCCTCCGCGCAATCTGGTCAACACGGGGAGCATTTCCTCGTGGAAGTCCGTGGAGAGCGGGGCTTACAACTGGGATAACAGCACCTGGACCGGTTTCGACGGCAGCAACTGGGTTGCGGCTTCGGACGGGATTATCCGCTATTATATGGACCCCAGAAATTTCCTGGATGAGACATACATTTTCCAGTTTCTGTCACAGGAGTACAACGGCAGCACCCAGACCCGCCAGGGCCTGGAAACCCTGGTGAAGGACAGTTTCCTCTCCGGAACCACGGATTCCACGGGCACCGGGGGCGGGGGAGGTACCTCCGGGGGACCGGGGGGAGGCTCCAGCTACGGGCCGGGAGGTTCCGGCACCTCCAAATCCTCCGGCGGCTCTTACGACGACAGCCAGTACGGACCCGGCGTTCAGGGGAGCAAAACTCCGTCCGGCGGCGGCAGCGCGCTTTCTTCCGGTACGGGCGGCGTCAGCCTGGAGGGACCGCCGCAGGCTTCCGTGACGCCGAGAGATCGGGTATTTGTCAGCGCCACGGTCAGCCTGGAAGGGCCGGGACAGAGCAGTTCGGGCACCGACGGCTCCCAGAGTCAGGGCCCGTCCTCCGGAGGCGGAGCTTCCAATCAGTCTCCATCCGGCGGTTCGTCGCCGGGAAGCTCCGCACCGAGCACCGGTTCGCCGGGGACATCCCCCTCGGGAGGCGGTTCCACCGGCACGGCTTTCTATGTGGATATTATCATGCGGGCAGGCGAACAGTCCGGGGTCAACCCCTATGTGCTGGCTTCCATGATCATGCAGGAGCAGGGAAAGGGGACCAGCCCGCTGATCTCCGGAAATTATGCCGGATACAGCGGCTATTACAACTTCTTTAACGTGGAGGCCTACCAGTCCGGCTCCATGAGCGCCATTGAGCGGGGGCTCTGGTACGCGTCCCAGTCCGGTAGCTACGGCCGGCCGTGGAATACGGTGGAGAAATCCATTCTGGGCGGGGCGCTCAATTACGGCGACAACTACGTGAAAGCGGGACAGAATACATTCTATTTGAAAAAGTTCAACGTGCAGGGCAGCAACCTGTACAAACACCAGTATATGAGCAATGTCCAGGCGGCGGCCTCGGAGGGCGCGAAGCTGGCCCAGGCCTACACCCCGGAGGTAAAGAACTCGGCGCTGGAATTTATCATTCCGGTATACAACAACATGCCGGATCAGCCCTGCGCCGCGCCCACCGGGGACGGAAGCCCCAACAACAAGCTATCCGGCCTGGGTGTGGACGGTTTCAGCCTGACGCCCACCTTTAACAAGGATACCGAAGTCTACGACCTGATTGTGGATACCTCTGTATCGGCCGTCAATGTTCAGGCTTCCACAGCCGATTCCACGGCTACTGTCAACGGCACCGGGACGGTGAACCTGGGAGCGGGGACCACGGATGTTACGGTTACGGTCACGGCCCAGAACGGCAGTACACGGACCTACACCATCCACGTGGCGAAACAGAGCGGCGGTCCCACGTCGTCGGGCGGAACGTATTCGCCCGGAAGTCCCGGAACGCAGCCCGGAGGCAATTCCGGAAGTCCCGGAAACTCTGGCCAGGGTCCGGGAAGCTCAGGCGGTCCGGGAGGCGGCCAGAACAATTCCGGCGGCAGCGGCCCGGGAGGCAGCAATGTGACGATTGTAACCGTCAGCCCATAGCGCGGGCGGCGGGCGTCACAGAGAGGGGCTGAGCATGAAGAGACGAGTTTGGCAGACGATTTTGGCGGCGGCCTGCCTGCTGTCCCTGTCCTTAACAGGGGTGGTATGGGCCGCCCCGGAGGCAGCGAAAGAGGCCGCAGTAGGGGAAAACATGGCGGAGGAGACTGCCGCAGAGCAGTCTCCTGTCAAGCTGACAACCAGGGAAATTACCATCATGGTGCTGGAGCCTGACGAGGAAGCGGTTTTTCCGGAAAATGCAAGGCAGGTTGTGGTGAATATCGATGGCAACCGCGTGACCGGATACCTCCAGGGCGAAAACGACGAGTTCTGTCTGTTTTACGGCATGAACGAGAGCGGGCAGAAGCATGTTTACCGCTATGATCTGGAGGAGAGGACGATTCAGCGCTATGTCCCTGACTCCGACTTTACCCAGCAGATGTATGACAATGCGATGAACCGGTACGATCATCTGGCGGATGAATACAGCCAGCTGCGGAGACTGTTTGTGATGTTGGCGCTGGCTTCCGCTTTGCGCTGAGGGCAGTCCCGAAACCGCTGTACAAGGCGGATAAGATTTGAAATATTCTGTAACAGAAAGCAGGAGAATTGTTATGACAGAACGAATGAAACGTGTGGCTGCGGCATTGATGGCGGCCTGCTTGCTGGCGGTTTGCGCGCCGGTCAATATGCTTACATCTTATGCGGCCAATGCGAGGATCGCATTTTCCGATCCCTCCGCCACAGTGGGCGGTCAGGTCAGCGTCAATATGAAGGTTACCACCGCCGGAGGGGAAAGCCTGTCCAGCGCGGATATCATGCTGTCCTATGATGCCAATGCGCTGGAGTTTGTCAGCGGCACGGACGCCTCGGGAGATTCGGGCGCGATCCGGGTTCACGGGGACGCGGGAACACCCAACACGTCCTCCATGACCTTTGTGCTGAAGTTCAACGCCAGGGCGGCGGGGACCACAAAGATCGAGATAACCAGCCAGGAGATTTACGACACCTCCTCCAAACTTGTGACCGTGGATAAGCAGGGCAATTCCACCGTGACGGTGAGCGCGCTGGCCACAGCCTCCAAGGATGCGACTTTAAAATCCCTGCAGGTATCACCGGGCAGTCTGACTCCTGAATTTTCGCCGGATGTGGACACCTACGCGGTGACTGTCGGCACGGATGTGACCAAGATCATCGTGAGCGCGGAGTGCACGGACGACAACGCCACCAAGATCATTAAGGGCAATGAGGACCTGCAGATGGGCGAGAACCGCGTCACCTGCCGCGTAACGGCGCAGGACGGGGAGACCGCCAAGGAATATGTGATTGTGGTGACCAAGGCCGAGGGCGGCGCCAGCAGCACCGAGGGAACCGGCGGAAACGGCGGGACCGCAACCGGAGTGAAGCTGACGGCCATGAACCGGAGCATCACGATCTTAGAGCCGGATCCGTCCGTGCAGCTGCCGTCCGGATTTGTGGAATCCAGCATCGACATCGATGGCAACAAGGTGAAGGGCTGGACCTGGGGCGTGGACAACAATCCTCAGTATTGCGTGGTTTACGGTATGAACGAGGCGGGCGAGAAGAACTTCTACCGCTATGACATGAACATCAACGAGCACACGATTCAGCGCTATTTCGAGGATCCCGCAACTGCGGATATTTCCGGTAAGTATGACGCGCTGGTGGTTGAGTACAATAACCTTTGCAAGGATTACGAGATGCGCCTGATCGTGATCATCGTTCTTGCGGTGATCGCAGTGATCCTTCTGATTCTGGCGATTTGGCAGATCGTATCCAGGAACAAACCTTCCGATCCGGACAGAGGTCCCAGACGGACAAGCCGCGGCAGAAAGGCGGATGAGCGCCTGGAGGAGGGCGACGAGGACGAGTACGGGGAGGAGATTCCCCAGGATTACCCGGAAGAGGACTATGAGCCCTATGAGGAGCAGGAAGCAGGGGAAGGACTGGACGTGGTGGACGTACTGGAAGAAGATGAGGACCCGGAGGCGGAATCCATCCGCTTCGAGCCTCAGGTGCGCAGGGCCAGGGAGGCAGCAGAGGCCGTCAACGCCCAGCACGCAGCCAGGAGCCAGACGTCTGTGACAAGAGAACCGGCGCGTACGCCCGCGCCGGCCAGGGAAGCCAGGGAGCCCCGTGTTCCGGCCGGGAATCCCCGCGGGACTGCCGGGGAGCGCAGAGCGGCCGGAGCACATCCCCAGGCAGGTCCGGAAGCCGGAGCAGGACAGAGCCGCCCCGTAAACCGGGCGGAGGCCAACGGGGGCCGTCCGGCCAGACCGGAGAGCCGCCCGCAGCGTCAGACCGCAGAGCCTTCACCGGAGAGCCGTCCGCAGCGTCAGATGGCGGAGTCCTCACCGGAGAGCCGTCCGCAGCGTCAGATGGCGGAGCCTTCACCGGCCAGACCGGTACGCCGGGCGGCGGAGGGCGTTTCCCAGCCCGGGTCAGAGCGCCCCGCGGGCCAGAGCCGTCCCCAGGCGGGCCAGGCGGCCCGGCACCCTCAGGCAGGACCTGAGGTAAGACCGGCGGAGCGGCCGCAGCCAAGACCGGTGCAGACCAGGCCGGTACAGCCAAGACCCGCGGAAGTGGAAGAGGACGAAGAGATTGAAGTATTTGATCTGGATTGATCCGGGTCAACGGATACCGCGGACGGCGATGATATTGCCGTCTGCGGTTTTTTACGCTCCGCGCGGGTAAACGGCCATAAACAGGCGGATGAAAGTTCCACTTGACGAACGAAATACATCTTGATATAGTTATGGTAGCAGGCATTGTTATATTGCTTGTATAACAGATATAACGAAAGATGGTGGCATTATGGTATTGAAGATCGACTTTAACAGCGATGAAGCAATCTATATACAGCTGCGCAATCAGATTATCATGGGCATCGCCACGGACCGCATCCGCGAGGGGGACACCCTTCCCTCGGTGCGCCAGATGGCCGAGTACGTGGGAATCAATATGCACACGGTGAACAAAGCCTATTCCGTTCTACGGCAGGAAGGCTTTGTGAAGCTGGACCGCCGCAAGGGAGCGGTGGTATCGCTGGATGTGGATAAGATTCAGGCCATGGAGGAACTGCGCCAGAATCTGGACGTGGTGCTGGCCTGCGGAATCTGCAAGAATATCAGCCGCAGCGAGGTGCACCAGCTGGTGGACATGATATACGATACCTACACCAGAGGAAATCCGGAGTGCGGCGGGGATGAGGAATAGAATCCGATTTCCGGCAGACCGCATAAAACGGATTTTTTTGGAATACACATAACCAATTAGACGAAAAGCGCCTGTAGAAGGATGGAGGATTCATATGCTGTGTGAGAGATGTAAGATCCGGGAAGCCAATATCAAATATACGGAGATCATAAACGGCGTCAAGACGGAGCACAACCTCTGTTCCCAATGCGCCAGAGAGCTGGACCTGGGCCAGTACACCGCCCTGCTGGACGGTGAGTTTCCGCTGGGAAAGCTGCTCTCAGGGCTTCTCGGGATTGAGGATGACGAGGAGGAGACCGACGAGCGGGCCAGGGTGGTTTGCCCCACCTGCGGCACCAGCTTTGAGGATTTCGTGGAGAACAGCCGTTTCGGCTGTCCCGACTGCTACGGCGTGTTCGACCTGTTTATCAGCGACAAGATGAAGCAGCTTCAGGGGAGCGAGAGCCATAAGGGCAAGCATCCCAAGTTTCAGAGCCGCTTTGAGCGCGGGCGGGGCGAGACGCGGATTCCGGGCGGCCCCGTGTCCTTTCAGGACCAGGAACAGGCCGGGGGAGCAGGCCGGGGAAGCAGCGAGGAACAGATTATGGCGTTGGATGCCAGGTTGAAGGAGGCGATCCGCCAGGAGGAGTACGAGCTGGCGGCCCAGTACCGGGATCAGATCAAAGCGCTGAAAGAGAGGAATGAGGAGCATGAGTAGATGGTTTGAACAGACGGACTGTACCGGCTCCAATGTGGTATACAGCCGGGTCAGGCTGGCGAGAAACTGGGATGAGTACGCATTTCCGGCCAAGCTGGACCAGAAGCAGGCCCAGGAGCTGTTGGAACGCCTGAAGGAAGGCCTCAAAGAGATCGGCGGGCTGGACGGGAACACCTACGTCTGCCGGGATTTGAACCAGATAAAGGACCTGGAGCGGATGGCGCTGCGGGAACGGCGGATTTTGAATTCCGCCACGGTCAGCAAGCGGGAACCGGCAGGGCTTATGCTCTCCGAGGACGAGGTCTCCAGCCTGATTTTGGGCGGGGACGACCATATCCGCATCCAGCTTCTGTCCCCGGGCCTAAATTTAGATGAGCTTTGGGCCAGGATGGACCGGATGGATGATTACGTCAACGAGCGTTTTTCCTACGCATTTGACGACAAATACGGCTATCTGACCTCCTTCCCCACCAACGTGGGGACGGGGCTTCGGGCCTGCGTGGTGCTGCACCTGCCGGTGCTGTCCCAGGTGCGCAAGTTCCAGAGCATCGTGGCCGATATGAGCCGGTTTGGAACGGCGATCCGCGGCTTGTACGGCGAGGGAAGCGACAATTACGGCAGTATGTACGAGGTGTCCAACCAGCGGACCCTGGGTCAGTCAGAGCGGGAGATTATCGAACTGGTGACCAAGGCCGCGGCACAGCTGAACAATCAGGAACAGCGGGTCCGCAAGGCGGCCTTAAGCTCCCAGCGGCTGGAGCGGGAGGACGAGGCCTGGAAGTCCTACGGGGTGCTTAAGTACGCCCGCAGGATCGCCGAGAAGGACGCCAGGATCTTTTTGTCCCAGCTGATGGCGGGGGAGGCGGACGGCCTGCTGAAGTTTGAGACCCCGTGCAGCATTTACAGCATGATTCTGGGAATCAAACCGGCCAATCTGCGTCTGAGCGCGGACCGGCCGCTGGAGAAAGAGGAATTGGACCAGGCCAGAGCGGCCTATATCCGGGAGCACCTTCCGGAGATTGTAATGAAATAGACAGGAGGAAAACACGACATGATGGATCAATATACACCGCAGGCCAGGGAGGCGTTAAGCCTTGCGGTCAGTGTTGCGGAGTCCTTAAACCACGGGTATGTGGGGACGGAGCATCTGCTGATCGGCCTGCTGCAGGAGGGCAACGGCGTCGCTGCCAAGGTATTGGAGGAGAACGGCGTGGAGGAGACCAGGGTCATCGACCTGGTGAGCCAGCTGATCGCGCCCAATCCCACCCTTCAGACAGCGGATAAAAACGCGTACACGCCCAGAGCCAGACGGGTCATCGAGAACAGCTACCGGGAGGCCGTGCGCTTTAAGGCCAATCAGATCGGCACCGAGCACATTTTGATTTCGATTCTGCGGGAAAGCGACTGCGTGGCCAGCCGCCTGCTCAACACCATCGGCGTGAACGTGCAGAAGCTTTATATCGATCTGCTGGCCGCCATGGGAGAGGATGCCCCCGCCTATAAGGAGGAGCTGCAGAACCCGCGGGCGGGCAAGCGCGGAAACGCCACCCCAACCCTGGACGAGTACAGCCGGAACCTGACGCAGATGGCCAGGGAGGGCAAGCTGGACCCGGTGATCGGCCGGGAGGCGGAGATTCAGCGCCTGGTGCAGATTTTAAGCCGCCGGACCAAGAACAACCCCTGCCTGATCGGCGAGCCCGGCGTAGGCAAGACCGCCGTGGTGGAGGGCCTGGCGCAGATGATCGTTTTGGGCGACGTTCCGGAGACGATTCTGGATAAGCGGGTGATGACTCTGGATCTTTCCGGCATGGTGGCCGGGTCCAAGTACCGGGGCGAGTTCGAGGAGCGGATCAAGAAGGTGATCTCCGAGGTGATCGAATCCGGGGACGTGCTGCTGTTCATCGACGAGATTCACACCATTATCGGCGCGGGCGGAGCGGAGGGCGCGCTGGACGCCTCCAACATTTTAAAGCCCAGCCTGGCAAGAGGCGAGCTCCAGCTGATCGGCGCCACCACCATCAACGAGTACCGCAAGTACATCGAGAAGGACTCCGCTCTGGAGCGCCGGTTCCAGCCGGTGACCGTGGATGAACCCACGGAGGAGGAGTCCCTTGCGATTTTGAAGGGGCTGAGAAGCCGTTATGAAAGCCACCACAAGGTGGAGATTACAGACGAGGCCCTGGAGGCCGCGGTGAAGCTGTCCAGCCGCTACATCAACGACCGTTTCCTGCCGGACAAGGCCATCGACCTGATCGACGAGGCATCCTCCCGGACCCGTCTGATCGGCTACACCAAGCCGGAGAAGATCAAGAAGCTGGAGGAGCAGATCGACGCCCTGGAGGAGGAGAAGGAGGAGGCCATCAAGACCGAGGCCTACGAGAAAGCCGGGGAGATCAAGAAGAAACAGCAGAAGCTGCGGGAAAAGATCACCCAGATTCAGAACAAGTGGCAGTCCGAGCGTGATACCAGAAAGCTGGTGGTCGGGGAAAATGAGATCGCGGCCGTGGTGTCCGGCTGGACCAAGATTCCGGTGCAGAAGCTGGCGGAGGAGGAATCCGAGCGCCTGCGCAACCTCGAGGGCATCCTCCACGGCCGTGTTGTGGGCCAGGAGGAGGCGGTGACCGCGGTTTCCAAGGCCATCCGCAGAGGCAGGGTGGGCCTTAAGGATCCCAGCCGCCCCATCGGTTCTTTCCTGTTCTTAGGTCCCACCGGCGTGGGAAAAACGGAGCTGTCCAAGACCCTGGCGGAGGCCATGTTCGGGACCGAGAGCGCGCTGATCCGGGTGGATATGTCCGAATATATGGAGAAGCACAGCGTTTCCAAGATGATCGGTTCCCCGCCAGGCTATGTGGGCTACGACGAGGGCGGCCAGCTCAGCGAGAAGGTGCGGCGCAACCCTTATTCCGTGATCCTGTTCGACGAGATTGAGAAGGCGCACCCGGATGTGTTCAATATCCTGCTGCAGGTGCTGGACGACGGCCATATTACGGACGCCCAGGGCAGAAAGATCGATTTTAAAAATACCATCATCATCATGACAAGCAACGCGGGCGCGGAGAATATCATTTCCCCCAAGCGTCTGGGCTTTGGAATGGCAAGCGACGCCAAGGCGGACTATGATTTCATGAAGGGCCGTGTGATGGAGGAGGTAAAACGCCTGTTCAAGCCGGAATTCCTGAACCGGATTGACGAGATTATCGTGTTCCACCAGCTGAACAAGGAGCACATGAAGGGCATTGTGGAGATTATGCTGCGCAGCATTGTAAAGCGCGCCAAGGACCAGCTGGGAATTGGCCTGACGGTGAGCGAGGAGGCCAAGACCTTGCTGATCGACAAGGGTTACGATGAGAAATACGGGGCCAGACCCCTTCGGCGCACCATCCAGAGCATGCTGGAGGACAAAATGGCGGAGGCCATGCTGGACGGAAAGATCAAGACCGGCTGCAAGGTGGAGGTGGGAGCCTCGGGCGATGCCCTGACCTTCTCCGTCCGCGCGGCCCGCAGGCGCAGTCCGGCCCAGGGGACCGGCACCAGGGCGGCTAAGTCGAAAAAGGAAGAAACGGCCGCGGTATCGCCGTAAACAACTATTTGCGGGACCGGCACCAAGTTGTGCTGGTCAACCGTGAAAATTTGTTGTATAATTTTAGAATAACAGACCGGACGGCGGGAACCTGTTTTTTCATCGGATGTCTGAACTGTTATATTTTAAAAGCAACCAGGTTTAAGTACAAGAGCAGGAGGATAAGAAAGATGCCGGTCATTGAAGAATTAATCCGTGCGGAGCAGGATGGCACCATCAGTTTTGGCAATTATACATTGGGAGCAAAGGCGAAGAAGTCTGATTTTGAATACAAGGGCGACCTGTACAAGGTGAAGACTTACAGTGAGATTACCAAGTTGGAGCGCAATGACATGTTTGTGTATGAGTCTGTTCCGGGCACGGCGGCAGAGCATTTTAAGGTCACCGACACGGCGGTGGAATTCATGGTGGAAGGCGGCCGGGATGCGCAGATTACGGTACAGCTGGAGAACGACACGGATTATGAAGTCTATGTGGACGATATGGCTGTGGGCAGCATGATGACGAATATGAGCGGCAAACTGAGCGTGAGCGTGGAGCTGGAAGAAGGAAAAGCGGTAAAGGTCAGCGCGGTGAAACGCCAGTAAATCCCTGAAGGGCTTATCAGTCAAAGGGCCGGAACGATTCTGTTCCGGCCTTTGCGTATACTTGAATTAAAGGAGAGAACAGCAGCATGGCAAAAGCGAGAACAACAGCATTTTTCTGCAGCGAGTGCGGGTACGAGTCCAGCAAGTGGATGGGGCAGTGCCCGGCCTGCAAGGCATGGAACACCATGGTGGAGGAACCCATCGCAAAGTCCTCCCCCTCCGGGGCGTCCTCGTCCCTGGGCGCAGGCAGGCGGAGTCTGGCTCCGGCGGTGAAGCCCGCGCTGCTGTCCGAGATCGATTTGCAGGAGCAGGACCGGATTTCCACCGGCTTTAAGGAGCTGGACCGGGTGCTGGGGGACGGCATTGTGAACGGTTCCCTTGTGCTGGTGGGCGGCGATCCCGGCATCGGCAAATCCACGCTGCTTTTGCAGGTGTGCCGCCATTTGGCAGGCGCGGGACACCGGGTGCTGTACATATCGGGCGAGGAGTCCTTAAAACAGATCAAGATGCGCGCCAACCGCATCGGCGAGGTGCAGGGCGACCTGCGTTTCCTCTGCGAGACCAATCTGGACCGCATCGACCGGACCATTGAGGCGGAAAAGCCGGAGATCGTGGTCATCGACTCCATTCAGACCATGTACCGGGAGGAGGTGTCCTCCGCGCCCGGCAGCGTCAGCCAGGTCCGGGAGTCCACCAGCATGCTGATGCAGACCGCCAAGACCCAGGGCATCGCCATTTTCGTGGTGGGACACGTGACCAAGGAAGGCGTGGTGGCCGGTCCCAGGGTGCTGGAGCACATGGTGGACACGGTGCTCTATTTCGAGGGGGACCGCAACGCCTCCTACCGGATTTTGCGCAGTGTCAAGAACCGTTTTGGCTCCACCAATGAGATCGGCGTGTTCGAGATGGCGGAGCAGGGCCTGGTGGAGGTGGAGAATCCCTCGGAGTTTATGCTGAACGGCAGGCCCGAGGAGGCCAGCGGCGCGGTGGTGGCCTGTTCCCTGGAGGGCACAAGGCCCATTCTGCTGGAGGTTCAGGCCCTGGTGGCGGAAACCAGCTTCGGCATGCCAAGGCGCACGGCGGCGGGCACGGATTACAACCGGGTGAACCTGCTGATGGCGGTGCTGGAGAAGCGGTGCCGCTACGATCTGGGGCGGCTGGACGCCTACGTGAATATCGCGGGCGGCATGAAGATGAACGAGCCGGCCCTGGATCTGGCCATTGTGATGGCGCTGATGTCCAGCTACAAGGACCGGCCGGTGGACCCGAGAATGCTGATCTTCGGCGAGGTGGGATTATCTGGCGAGGTCCGGGCCGTGTCCCAGGCGGAACAGCGGGTCCGGGAGGCCGCCAAGCTGGGCTTCACCGCCTGCATCCTTCCCCAGGTATGCCTGGAGAAGATGAAACCGGTGGAGGGGATCAAACTCCATGGGGTGAAGAATGTGCGGGAGGCCATTGGGTTGTTGTGATGAGGGGAACAAAAAAATTGGATAATTTTGTTGACAAGCCCAAAAGGATGTGGTATTATAATTTAGCGCGCTGAGATACAGCGCACTGAAGGGGAATAGTTCAATGGTAGAGCAGCGGTCTCCAAAACCGTAGATGGGGGTTC
>ENA-UOJP01000558-UOJP01000558.1-human-gut-metagenome-genome-assembly--contig:-C102-NODE-558-length-66464-cov-8.693340_pt1 | contig 66464 bp, 63 predicted proteins | sample MGYA00242353_ERZ723900 | MGnify/ENA metagenome assembly ERZ723900 | reverse complement strand
GAACAGAGTTATCTTAATGGGAAGATTGACAAGAGACCCGGAAGTCAGATATTCGCAGGGCGAGCGCTCCATGGCGATTGCCCGCTACACTCTTGCGGTAGACCGCAGAGGGCGCAGAAACCAGGACAACGGAGAGCAGTCGGCCGATTTCATCAACTGTGTGGCCTTTGACCGCGCGGGCGAGTTCGCCGAGAAGTATTTCCGTCAGGGCATGAGAGTATTGGTGTCCGGAAGACTCCAGACAGGTAGCTATGTTAACAAAGACGGTCAGAAAGTATACACCACCGAGGTTATCCTGGACGACCAGGAGTTCGCCGACAGCAAGGGCGCATCCTCTGAGATGGGCGGCGGCTATACACAGTCCGCTCCGGCCCAGAGACCGGCCCCTGCCAGCGCGATTGGTGATGGGTTTATGAACATTCCGGATGGAGTGGAGGACGAGGGCCTTCCGTTTAACTAGGATGTTCCACTGTTAAATCATAAAGGAGGACAACACCAATGGCATTTAATAAATCAGACAGACCGGATGGAGCTAAGATGAGAAGACCGGGCGGAATGCGCAGAAGAAAAAAAGTTTGCGTTTTCTGCGGTGACAAGAACGGCACCATCGATTACAAGGATGTAAATAAGTTAAAAAGATATGTATCCGAGAGAGGTAAAATTCTTCCCAGAAGAATTACCGGCAACTGTGCAAAGCACCAGAGAGCCCTGACCGTAGCCATCAAGCGCGCGCGTCACATCGCTCTGATGCCTTACACCTGCGACTAGGAGCCTTATTTTATAAGGGTTTCCGGGTTTTGAGTAGAGGTTTTACTCAAAAGTTTACTCAAAATGCGTAAATAAAAAATTTGATTTTAAGAATGACCTTATATGAGAATATAGGGTCATTTTTTTGTGGATAAAACTTTGATTGAAAGTGAATTACGGAATTACGGTTTTAGTTAGGGTGAAAATTAGGAGTATATAGATATGGAAAAAGGATCGTTACAGGGGGATTCAAGAGAAAAAGGTTATGCGACAACATCCATAAAAAGATATATATGTTTCTGGCTAATCGCACTATTTTATTTTGTGCGTATATTTTGTACAATACCTCATCATGAAAGAAAGGGGTGAGGAAATGGACGGTTTGGCAGTGTTTTTAATTGTAGCAATTACGATTGCTTTAATATTTATCATCGCCACATCTATAGTATTCATGATTGCTTTTTATAAGTTATATGGATACATAAAGGTATTTCTGGAAACCAAGGATTGATTGAAAAATCGCAATAGGTTGGCAGTCTTAGGATTGTCAGCCTTTTTGTTGCTTATCAGATTGTTTACTTGTGTATTTCGTGCACTTGGGTTTCAGAGTCCGGCACATGCCCTAATCCATGTCTTGATATCCCGGCTATTACGTCAATGGATTACGGTATAGGTCAGCGTTAGAATTATAAATGTAAGGAAGTTAAAGAAAAAATAAAACAAATTGAAAAGGAGAAAATAACATGGAGAGAAAATTTAATTCAATGAGTGAAGAAGGAAAAGCCCTGGTGATGGAGTTCATGGCAACCGTTAATGGTGAGGTTGAAAGAAAAGAGATCGTTGCTTATGTCAAGGAGCACATCAGTGACAAAGAGAAACTTTCGGATGGAACGATGGCAGGAATTGTCAAGTCCTTAACCATCAGCGGTGAGCTGGTTGTGGTAAGCCGGGCCAGATACAAACAGGGCGTAAAGTTGGAAAACCTGTCCGTGAAGGAAAAGGTGTTAACCTTATTTGAAAATTTTCAGAGAGACCTCAACAAGGCAGCCACAATCAGAGTGATTGATCTGACTAAAGAAGATATTGATTTTTGTCAGAGAGTCAGTGAAATCAGTAACTATATTGAAAGCCAGTTATGGAAATTGGAAGAAGGTGCAGAGGTATCGGAACAGGAAACGTCAAAGAAGGTGGAGCCTGTCAAGGTCACGGAAAAAGTTGAGACTACTAAGGCTACAGAAAAGATTGAGCCTGCTAAGGCCACAGGAAAGGTGGAAGCTTCTAAGGCCACCACGAATGAAAACAAGGCCATCACCGTATAGGTGGTGGTTCTTTAATTAAGGATTACACCAATAATTTAAAAATGAAGATGGTTTAAAGGGAAAGACTGTCCTGTAAAGGGATGGTCTTTTTTTGTTAGAAAGACATTCAGTATTTCACAAAAGTATAATTTTATGGAATAGGAAAAAAGTAACCCCGAAAGTATGTTGTGTAAGTTTATTTAGTATATTTTGGAATCACAAAAATATGTGTGGCACTATTTAGAACACTTCTTTGTTTTGAAGAAAAAAACAAAGGAGTATTTATTTATGGGAAGATATTTTGGTTACCATCGTACATCAACAACAGAACAGCATTTGGAAAGAGGACTTGCAGAGATAGAAACTTTCTGCAAAAAGAACAACCTTAAGACCAAGGAGATTGTGACCGATCAGTGTACCGGTAAGAATTTCAACAGGCCTGGGTATACTATGCTTAAACGTATGGTTGATGAAGGAGACACCTTAATCATCACAGAAGTGGATAGGCTGGGTAGAAATAAGGCCGACACCATGAAAGAATTAAGGTGGTTCCAGGAGCACAATGTGCGTTTGATGATTCTGGAATTGCCAACCACTACTATTGACTTTTCAAGCATGGATAATGAAATGGGAAAACTCATGCTGGAGACTACCACCAATATGCTCATAGAATTATATGTAAGCTTGGCTGAAGCTGAAATGCATAAGCGTGAGAAACGCCAGCGTGAAGGGCTGGAGGAACTCCGCAAGTCTGGTAATTGGGATAAGATGGGGAGACCAAGAAAAATGTCCCAGATTGAATTTAACTTGCAGTATGAGCGCGTGGTGAATGGGGAAATTTCCCCATTTAAGCTTATGAAAGAATTAGGCTTGACGAAATCTACTTATTATAATTATAAGAAGGCTTATAACAGTGCCGGGGATTGGATTAAACAGTTTGAAATTGAATAAAGTGGTTTATCACTACAAAATAATAGTGAAATACCTCATAGTCAGTTATGGGGTATTTTTTTGTGGAATTGCGATATGAAAATTTGTATGGTTGAGAATGTAGAGTGGATTTTATGGAGATGGGTTCCAAAACAACCAGAATGGATTTCCAGGGATTTTGAGGTTTGGATTGAATTAGTAATATGTGTTTTTGATTTGGAGTTGTGTGATTACCAAAATTGACAGAAACGCAGTATTATCAATAGGAATATACATTAGTTACGCTATCTTTACTGAATATTATTATATACTGGCTTTATTAATGGTTATGGGTTTATAAACTAAGCCCATGAATTTGTAATTTAGCTTTATAATAGATAATATTACAGATAATTGAAAGAGTATACAGATTAAGAAGTTTGGTGTTTGATAGAAAGGTTTTTCTTGATAAGATTATGGATAGAAAAGACAATTAAGGATGTAAAAAACAATAGATATGCTTATTTACATATGAAAACTTTTTCAACTAATAGAAATAAAAAATACAGTAATATCAATTTTTACAGATAAAGGGATTTTTTGACTTATATCCTTCTGTCTGGACATTTAATATATATTGAGGATTAGGAATGGAGACATGATTATGAGTAAAGAAAGTAACCAAAGAAAAAAGAGTGTGTGATACCACCATTTGAAATACACTTTATAGGAACAGTATAGGGATTATAAGGAGCATAAAGGTAATAGGCCTTGTGCTCCTTATTTTATTATGACAAATAGATTGTGTTTAGTTGAACAAATAAAAATATCTATTATGGCAATAGGAAACTTGAGGCCATTAATAATAGAAAAATAAATCATAATTAGGGGTTGATTCACGTTGGTATTTCTGGTATCATTCCAAACCCAATTTAAAAGAAAGGAGGGCAAAGGAATGGACAAAGAAAGCATTAAATCCCATGTTGATGATAATATGGTTGATTTATTATTAACCTATGGTCTACTTAAATCAATCATAGAAATATTTTCTGAAGCGGTTAGTTATGATAACAAGCTGGAAAATAAGTATGTCAACATGATAAAAGTGTTGCAAATGCTGGTTGATGATGTGGAGCCATGCATTAAGGATTTGTCTGGGAACTTAAAGGAACTGTTAATTACAGAAGAAGAAATTTAAAGGAGGTATGGCACATTGACAATTAATGACGATCTAATCATGGAACTACAGGACAACATCTTAGAAGTACAAAAGCATTTTAGAGCATTAAAAGATATCGTGAATGTATTGCAGTATGGATTTGATGTTGTGGAAGATGGCAATATGAGCTTTGCAGTTTCTAGTTTATGGGTGATTGAAGAACAGTTAAAACTCATAGATGGAAAGATGGCGGTAGGTGTGAACACAATGGATACCATTATTAAACAGTCCAATCAGAATGTTTAATGGTATCCTTTGCTTTTTAATGAATCAACAATTATCAGTACGGCTTCTTTGTCTTTTGGAGTAAGGCCATCAAGGTTTAACGTATCTTGGGTTTTAATTCCTAAGAGGTAATCCGCAGATACATGGAAAAAATCACATAAGCTAATTAGCACGTCCATGCTTGGTGTCCTATCGCCTAATTCTAAAGCAGATATAAGGGCATTGGTAACATTTATAGATTTAGCAACGTCAGATTGCTTTAAACGGCGTTTTAGGCGTAATTCTCTTACGCGTTGACCTAAATTTTGTTTTTCCACATCATTTTACCTCCATTAACATTTAATTATATAATATTAAATTCTTGTTTGGGTTGATTACATTCAACAAATGAGTTATTATATAAAAAGATGATATGTAACATGTTATGTGGTATATGAATACGAAAGTATTCATTCAAATAAATAATTTAAGAAAGAGGTAAAGGAAGGTATGAAGAAGAAAGGCGTACTAAAAAAGGTAACAGCACTATCAATGGTATTAGGAATATGTTTATCCAGTAGCATTATTTCTTATGCAAACCCCAGTATGGCTATTGATTATTCTGTAGCGGTCACGAATACAGGGGAAAGCAGAACTTACATGGATAGTTTAATCGGTATCACCTATCAGACAACCATTAATGAAGTTTCAGATATTAATGCAACATTTAAAATTAATAAAGCTGGCACTTCACAAATAAATGTTTTATCTGAAATTGAGTATGGGTATTTAGATGGTGACACATTTGTTCGTACCTATACCAATGATGGAATTTATAAATCAAACCAGTCAAATGAGGGAAACATGGACAACTCCTATCCTATCTTTGATGTGGAGCAGGTACAGAAAGACTTGCAGGCCGGAATAACTGATAGGGTTTATGTGGTTGTAGTTGATGGTCTTAATCCTTATGATTGGACAGACAATTTCTTTGCATACACATTTAGATTAACAGGTTCTAATTCACCAGCACAGCAGACAGAGGGATGGGTACAAGATTCCACAGGCTGGTGGTGGAGAAATGCGGACGGATCATACCCAATGAACACATGGAAAGAAATCGACGGAAAGCAATATTATTTTGGAAGTGATGGATATATGCTTTCTAATACATACACACCAGATGGTTATTTTACTGGTTTAGATGGAGCATGGATTCAGCCAGCTGTAAATGAGCCAGTAAATAACAATAATACAGATGATACCTTAACCCCAGAGCAAATAGCAGCAGACGAAGAATTCCAAAGGCAACTAGAAGAAGCAAGTAAAAATGGTGGGAAATCATATGATGTAGGAGCCAATGGAGGCCATGCCGGTAGGCCATTACAAGGCGAAATCAACATAGGCGGTGGATATTAATGGTACAGGCTCTATTTTAACCAAAAATATTTTAAGAATATAAAGGAGAACAATAGTATGAAAAAGGCAATGAAAAAATTAGTAACATTATTAATGGTGGCTTGTTTAATGGTTGCAAACTGTATCACTGCATTTGCAGGTGAGTGGAAGAAAGACACAGAATACGGTGGTTATTTTTGGTGGTATCAAAGAGATGACGGTTCATATCCTGTAGATTGCTGGGAAAACATTGATGGAAAATACTATCATTTTGATTTTGATGGCTATTTAGAGACAGACTGTATAACAGCAGATGGGTACCACGTAGACGAAAATGGTGAATGGTTGCAGGACATACCCCAGATGAGCCAGGAGGAAATGGACGAGTATTATAAGTCATTGTATAAAGAAGTGCTCATTGATTTGTATGAATACGGCTTTGTATCAAGTGAAGAAGAATTTGAATATTATGTAAACTTATATTTCCCAGACCCAGTAGAAGCTGAATTTGTTATGAATGAAATTAGAAGCAATTATTCTATGGGTTCAGCAGAATATTAAATAATGATACCAGGGAGCAGTTACAACTGCTCCCAATATTCTAAGAGAATAGGCATATGAGAAAGTTATAAAAAGGAGCAATTAATTATGAGAACATCAATTAAAAAATTAGCAATATTAATGATCACATTATGTTTATCAGTTTCATCTTCCATAATTTCATTTGCAGGAGAATGGAAACAGGACGATATTGGTTGGTGGTATGTAAATGATGATGGTAGCTACACCACCAAAGACTGGCAGATAATTGATGATGTTGCATACTTATTTGGCTCAACTGGCTATATGTTGAAAAGCGCAACTAATTGGTTGGAATTATATGAAGATGGTTCATATAGCGGATTTACAGAAGAAGGTTATAATGCCACATTTATGAATATTCCAACACTCTCAACAGGCCGCGATTGGGAAGAAATGCAGGCTATGACGTTAGGAATACTCGTATACCAATGGCTGGATAGAAGCATTACAACAAGAGAAGAAGTTGAGGAGTTTGTCTCTAACTCACTTTTGAACACAATTACAGCAGAAGAAAAAAAGGAATTGGTTGATATCATAACACTCAAATATTAAGGGGAATAACATGAAAAATATAATAAAAAAATTAATAGTATTAGGAATGGCATTATGTTTATCAGTATCTTTTTCCATTATCTCATTAGCGGATGAATGGATACAGGATTCAAAAGGTTGGAAAGCCAAAAGCAGTGATGGTTCATACATAATAGATTCATGGTATCAAGCAACAGATGGACTATGGTATTACATAGGGGCTGATGGTTATATGCTTTATAGTTCATGGACACCAGATAATTATTATGTGGGTACAAATGGTGCAATGGTTGATTCTGTAAAAAAGTTTATGGAAATTGACAATGGAGATGGAACAAAAATACAGGTAGAAGTTATTGGCGTGGAAGATGATGGCTCATGGTATGGCACTACATTACAAGGTGCTCCGGTAGCAAGCATGGGAAAATATGGTGAGTTCGGGAAAGAAATGTATGATGTGCTTGTTGAAAATTGGAAGGCAGGAGTTTATGCAGGTGAATTTGACCTTCGTTATGACGCTATATTAAATTTAGGCTTGATATCGGATGAAAATTTTGAAGCCATCATCCAAGAAATCGTTGCAATGGATAGAAGTACAGCAATTAATACAACATTAGAAGCATGGAAAATGGATTTTGCAAATAAATGGAAAGCAAGTTATAACAGTGCTTCAGCAGAAGCTAAGAAAACAGATCCCGAGCTTTTAGGTGTGGTAAAGCATACTTTTTCAGTACCCAACTCGGATGAAACCACTGCGGAAATAGCACATGATGTTTGTAAAAAGTGTGCCATTATGTATAGCCCAAACAGACAGTACAGATACAAATGGCACGTAGAAAATGGCATGGTTAATGTGACAGTGGCAAGCTCCACAGGTACAGTTACTGAAGATATGTTGAATTAACAGATCGTATATCTAAAGTAACATAAGATAAAAATTGAGAGTAGTCTTATTAGGCTACTCTTCTATTTTGGAGGACATTATGAGGGTGGTTATAAAATCTACAATATTGACTTTGCTCTTTTGTTTATTAGGTTCCGTGGTTTCATTTGCGGGAGAATGGGCGCAGGATGATGTAGGTTGGTGGTATGTAAAAGATGATGGATCATGTTCAGTAAATGAGTGGCAGGAACTAGATGGAAAGTTTTATTATTTTGGTTCTGACGGATATATGTTATCTAACCAGATTACACCTGATGAATATTGGATAGGAACTGATGGGTATTGGATTAGTGACAGTGGTATCAATCAAGAAGTTATGGCAGAAAAAAGTAATAATGGATCACTTTTAGTATTTGATAAGTTTAGCCATCAAATGGAACTATGGGTAAATGGTGAAAAAATTTATAATTGCCTGGGGATAGCAGGAGCATTAACGGGTGACAAGGAAATGGAGGGAGATTACAAAACCCCCATAGGTGAATTTTACGTGTGTGTTAAAAATGCCAACAGCAACTATCATAAAGCATTAGGCCTATCGTATCCCAACCTAGAGGACGCTGAACGAGGAATATCACAAGGTTTAATTTCAGTCGCACAATATGGAAAAATAGTCAATGCAGTACAAAGTGGCGGTAAGCCCGATTGGTATACCCCATTAGGTGGTGAAATTATGATACATGGAGCTAGGGGGATAACGGACGGAACCAGGGGATGTATTGGTATACGGGATTTTGACATTGATTACATATGGAATTTTGTGGATGTTGGAACAAAAGTTATTATACAGGATAATTAAGGAGGGTAACATGAGAAAAGCAATTCAGAAATTGGCATTAATTGTAATGGTTTTATGTTTATCGGTCTCTTTTGTGTCGTTTGCAGAAGTGTCTTCGATAGATAAATATGCAGTAGATAAGCAAAGTGGATATGCGCCATATTATGACAATACATTAGGTCTTTATGGTTATGTTAATACATTTAACAATAATGAAATAGTGATACCAGCAAAATATTATGACGCAAATGCCTTTTTCAATGGATATGCAATAGTCAGACTAACAGAACTTTCATTTGATGAACATTCTCAAAATATCTTTGCATTCATTGATGGTGCTGGCAATGAAGCGTTTAGAGACGAATATATTTATTATAACAAATATGGCGATCCTGTTACTGTGCAACCAAGTTTTTATATTTTTATTAATGACCCATATGGGTATGCATATTATAGCATATTGCAATCAGATATAGGCTTAATTTATACAGGATTGAAATATGATGGAACGAGGATTCAAAGAATACTAGATGAATTTCCACCAATTATGAATTCTGATGGACTTCAAGGATATGCAAGATTAGGTGATTTTGTGAATGGTTCAGCTAACGTGTATGCTCCTATAGAGGATAATTCAGTGACGGGCGACTTTGGACAGGTTTTGAACAAATATAAAGTGGTAGGAAGTTTAACATCAGATGGGGTATTTTCCACAGAAACAAATCCAGAATCAAAGTTTCAGAATTCATATTCAAATCAAGCCGGTAGTACAGCTTCAGATTCAGCATATGAAAAACTAAATGCGGCCAAAGCAAAAACAATAGAGGGCTGGGTACAAGATACAACAGGCTGGTGGTGGAGAAATGCAGATGGTTCATATCCAGTGAACACATGGCAAGAAATAGGAGGTAAATACTATTATTTTGATGGGAACGGCTATATGCTATCAGATACAATTACTCCTGATGGATATTATGTAAATGCAGATGGCGTTTGGATTGAATCAGATAATACAGAATCACAAGCATTATAAAAATATTAAGGAGAACAACCGTATGAAAAAGGCAATGAAAAAACTAGCAATATTAATGATCGCATTATGTTTATCAGTTTCATCTTCCATTTTATCTTTAGCAAACGACTGGGAACAAAATGATAAGGGAAGATGGTGGCAATATGATGATGGAAGTTATCCTGTTTCTGAATGGTTATGGATTGATGATGATAACGATGGAATATATCAATGCTACTACTTCGATCAGGATGGCTACCTTTTAGTAAATACTATTACACCAGATAATTACACAGTCAACGAGTTCGGTGCTTGGGTAGTTGATGGAGTTGTTCAATCACAAGAAATGGCAGATGAACCAACATATAAATTCGCAGATGGTTATTGGCAAGAGCGATTAGGGTCTATGAGTTTATCATGGTTTAGACCACAAAATGATAATGATGGAAATGGTGTGTTTTTTGACTTAAATATTTTAAAATATTCCCAAGAGGAACCACCCAAACCATTAAGTGAACTCAATGAGGCTATTTGTGAAAGCTATGCAATAAAAGACGCAACAAAAGTCATTGAAGAATATGCTGGTAACGGTACCCAAATCAGTACATTCTGCATATGTTCTGGACCAGAAGGAATTGATTACTATTTAACACACCTTAAAAGTGAGCTTGAAGCATTAGGGCGCAATGCTCATCTAACAGTAAAAATAAATTCGGATACTTTTATAGTATTGGGGGCCACCATTAATTATTTACAATAATATAAATCATGGAATAGGGGCAGTCTGTGGACTGCTCTTATACTAAATAAGGATAATAGCATGAGAAAGAAAATTCAGAAATTGGCATTGTTAGTAATGGCTTTATGTTTAATGGCTCCCATCACATCATTAGCAGAAACATGGAAACAAGACAACAAGGGGTGGTGGGTACAATCAGATGATGGAACCTATCTCACCAACCAATGGTATCAGTCACCAGAAAGTGGCTTGTATTATTATATGGGTGCTGATGGTTATATGCTTTATGATACGATCACACCAGATGGATTTTATGTAAATGCTGATGGTGTTTGGATAGATATTTTATCTAATGAACAGCTGGCAAATATGAGGGGAAAAATAAATCTTCCTATTCTTTCCACAGGTAGGCAATTTACAGAGGAAGAAGTTATGGCCTATGAAGCGATATATGGGGTATGGGAGAACCATTCAGATGAAAACAAATCAATATTAGGTAGGGATGGTTTAATTGAGATAGTTCAACCATCTTTCCCAGATTTCACAGAGCAAGAAGTCAATGAGGTAGTAGATTTTATTTTAAATCAGCTTCCAATCCCAGAGAGTTCTAATTCCACAGACAGGCCAGAAGGAGTATCAGAGCAGGAATGGCAAGAATGGTTAGAATTTGAGAAGGAACTACATGAAGCAAATACGGGAGAAATCAATGATGTAGGAGCCAATGGAGGACATGCAGGATATGATAATACAGGTCACATCAATATAGGCGGATGAAAAGATAATTATGAGTATAGCCATTCAGTTGGTTATACTCATTTTTTATTTGTGGAAGAAAGAAATGTTTAATTGCTGGGACTCATAGTAAATATTGAGTTTCTACTTTGAGAATTAAGTAACCAATACCTTCAGATAAAAAATGCAATGCAGTATGTGTCCCACCAAACATAAGGAACTTTTAAAAATCAGATTAAAGTGAGTTAGTAGAAAAAATATTTCAATCCACATTCCAGAAAGAACGATCTAAGCTGAATGGAATTTTCAGAACATAAAGAATTAAAAGCATATAGGCGTAAGGTAAAAATTGCGATAGCTTCACAAGTTAAAAAATTGGTGAAGATTTTGATGTCTTGGGAGTAGGTGGAAGTAATTAGAAGTTTATGAGAATATAGAAAATTGTGATTTTTAAAATTACTACGTTTATACAGCTAGGATGTGAGTGGGTGGGCGATAGCAATGGAATGTAATTACAATCTGAAATGTTTGAAAGCTATGGCAGAAATAAATAGCTGTAGGTATCATTTCACAAATAGGAAACAGATATTTTTGAATAACCTTAATGTAACAAGTTTATAAATGGTAATGCTGTAGATTTATCAACCATGGCAGTTGAATGAATCAGACAGATGGATTCAGTAAAATAATTGGATTCATGAGATATTGATGAACCTAATCGCAACAGGTATGAAATCGGTTTTGCAGTGTCTGGATTAATACATGGATTGTTTAGTGGTATGTGGATTGATTCATTTATGTAAGCATATATGCGCCAGCGGATTAGGGGCGGATTGTATGCTTATTTTTTAGGCTGTATGACAATGCACCAGTATCATGGAAATAAACCGCAGAGGGCAATGAGATAGGAAAATCTATTTTAAGAAGATTTAAAATCAAGATTTTCTATTTTAGGAGGATTTAAAATAAAATCTTTCAATTCTGAAAAAAGTGAGGAAAAAATTTCCCAGAATAAAAATCAGATTGAAAAGTTGATTTATTTAGAAAAATGAGGTGGAAAAGTTGGGATGTGAATGAGGAAGTGAGGTGAGGGTTTTTCAATATTTATTTTAAGGGGTTTTAAAATCAAAAAATCAAGATAATTCTGATGGTAGGATTTTATCCAGTCAAAGCGGAAAAGTTATGGAAATCTGAAATTTTGACAGGATATGATTTTGTGGTTCTGCAAATCAAATAATAAGCAGAAGCATTTGCTTTAGAAAATATAGGGAAGAAGGTTGGCGTTATGGAAAGTGTATATTGCCACGTAGATTATACATGGATGATGAAGGAAAATTGAGGATTGAAAAATCTGATGGACTATAGGGCAACTGGTTTGAGGAATACAGGGACATTCCTAAAAAATAATGGAAGGATTGTCTGTATAATGATTGCAAATGTTTATATGGGAAATCGTTAATTATGACTTGAGCAAGTGGGAAGGTGATTTGATTTTTAGATTGGAGGTGTTTGGGTGGGCAGGCAGAACAACGAGGTTGACCCTCATAAGCCAGAATATTCATACGGTAAAGAGTTAGGTGCAGCGATTAAAAACAGTTGCGCCTGCATTTATGTGAGAAAAAGCAGGAAGCCTTTAGCGAAGCTCATGATATCACAAGTGGTTCCGCTAGAGGAAAATAAGCAGTTTATTGTAATGGTTGTACAGAGATATTTTTTTTATGTGAAAGGGGCACAGGAGATGGAGTTAAAATTGAGTAGATGTTTAGATGTTAATCTGAATAATGGTATTGCCAACATCATTGATAAACGTGATGGGCAAGTAATAGCCATGCTGAAATATAATATGCAAATGCCAGCCATGGAAACCATGGCATTTATCAATGCTGTCATGCAGGATTATGAAAAGTACATGAGGTTGATGGCGAAGCGGTTTAACGGATAGGGCAGGTTTGATTTGTTAAGAGTGTAAGATTTTCGCGCATAGGGAGTGCTGTTTATGCAGTGCTCCTTATTTTTGTGTATAAAAATCCATTTTATAATAGCCATCTTAGCGTCTGGAAAGGGGATTAGGACATATGAAAAATGAATGTCCACATTCATGGACCAGGGCAGGACGTCAGCTATATAAAAAAGACGTTGGAATACGGTTTGACATTGTCAAAGGGAAAATAGCATTGTTTATTGACTGATGATTAAAAGTTTTGATGGCTATGTTAAAAAAATGATGTACGACCATAAAGTGGTTTAAAAGACAGATTGTAAAGGAATTAGCAAGCGTCCACATCATGGAGGGCATATACACGTCTGAATTACTTCGGGGTAATGCACGGACACTTATCTGTAGTAAGTCCTGTAATTCTTTTTTTAAACAATTTTTTTGGAAGGAGAAACAGGATATGACAGACGAGAAATTAGGAAGAAATTGGGAACAGAAGCGGTATGAGGATACATTAACTCAAGTGTATACCAGCCAAGACGAGCAGGAGACTATTTTTAAGGCTGTACGATTACGTGATTACCAGGATAAGGAAGAAGTGCGCCTTTGTATAGCCAAAGATGACAGATTGGTAAAGGCCTTACAGACACCGCTTTCCAAGTTGGGCGAGAAAATCAATGAGGTCATTAATTACGGGGTGGTAGTGTCTTATGTTGACAGGGCCAGCTTAATCAAAGAAGTTTATCGGCTGTACCAGGGAATCCCGGTGATTGATAAGGTTGAGGGATTAGGGTGGCAGTACAGTGCTGACGGAGAAGTGAAAGCCTTTGCGGGCAGTGAGTTTATTGGCATTGATGGGAAAGACAAAGTAGCCGATATAGAGGCAGGACTTCCTATTAAAAAGGGTATGGATAACATGGAGACCATCAATTCTTATATGAATAAGAATGTGGTGCGTGAGATTGTTATGCTTTATAATCTGACCGCACCAGTAGCTGGGATGTTGAAGCAGTGCTTCATTTTATCTTTACATGGCAAAAGTTCCACAGGTAAAACAACCCTTGCTAAGCTTGCGGCAAGTCAGACATGCAGCCCAGAGTATGACAGGCTATGTAAGACGCTGAATACTACGGATAATGCGTCAGAGAAAGGGTTAGAGGGCATAAAGGGGCTAGGGGTTCTTCTGGACGATGCCTCGCTAACCAATAAAGGGTTTGACTGGGACAGGTTTTTATACCGGTTAAGCACTGGCAGAACAAAAGAACGGCTTAATAGGGATTGCCAGGTTATGGAGGCCAGGCGTTTTTACTCTACCATTGTTTTGACAACGGAAATGTCTATATTGTCAAAAGTGGACCCAAACAGGGAGGGGAATAATGGGCGGATCATTGAGATTCCTGTAAAAGAAGGAATTGCATTTGATGATGATGTAGAGTGTAGGGGAATGGAGCTGTATTACAGGAAGAATTATGGTAATGCACTTCCAACCCTTGTAAAAAAAATAATAGGATTGGGGTGTGCGGAAGTTAAAGACATGGTTTATTCAGAGGAACTTGACTTGCGGAAGGCATACGCGGAGCAGGATGTTGTTGTGAAGCGTCATTTCCTTGAGATTGCAGCCTTGCGTGTCACGGCCCGGATGGCAAACCAATATTTGGGCTATCAGTTCCATATTGAGGACATTACAGCTTTCTTAATTGAGAATATAGCAGTGTCCTTAATTGATACACGGGAAATGCAACCGGCAGACAGAGTGTACACTGTACTGTACCCCGAGTTGGTGAATGTGGCTGGAGTATCAAAGGAAATTGATGGAAAGGTGTATCGCTATATAGAGGGGAAGGTATTTAAAAACCTTGTAGATACACATTGCAAGGGAATTTCCTGTAAGGAAGCGAAAAACATTCTATGGGAGAGGAACCTGTTATTGAAGATAGGCAATACTTTTTCAATCGTAAAGAATGTGGGGAATGGGGAAGAGCTTCGTGGCTACTGGTTGATTTGTGAGGGGGAGAAGTAACATGGAGCAGATTTCGGTAGCTGCATATATGGGGGCAAAATGTCGGCTGGCCCAGATACTTGTGGCAATGATGGTTTACATGAAAGCCAATCGGTATGTGGATTTGTTTGGCGGATTGGGTAATTTATTTATTCAGAAGCCAGTACATGAGATTGAAGTTTACAATGATCTTGATTCTGATTTGTGTTGCCTGTTTAAGCAGTTAAGTACAGGAGATGGTCGTTCAGCACTGGTAAAGAGAATACTTGACTTCTCATACAGCGCAGAGGTTCATGATAAGGCGCAGGAGATTTTAAGAAGCGGTTTAATCAAAAGCGGAATCAGTGAACTGGAATATGCAACTTATGTATGGTATGACCTGCTTACATCCATGAATGGAAATAAGACAGGTGCATTCCGAGGTATCAATGACAAAATAGACGAAAACAAAGTCAAAAACAGGATATTACATAAGCTGGATATGTTGGAACGGTTTGAGGGGGTACAGGTAACAAACAGAAATGCACTGGACGTTATAAAAGAGGACATACAGAATAAGGAACTTGCAGACAGGACAATGTATTTTCTCGACAGTCCATATTTTGAAAATAATGCCGGGTACAGCCATAATATGGTATTCAGTAAAGAGCATGAAGAATATTGTGATCTCGTCGGAAGGCTGGGCGGCTATAAAATGGTTTGTGGTTATGATAATCCTGTTTATCAGAAGATACTAGTTGAAAAATATGGGTTTTATAAGTATCTGGTGAAAGAAGTGGCAAAGACAATGCGCATAGGTGGAGGTGACGAACTAAGGGCGCGTGAAGATGAATTTGTATGGCTTAGCTATCCTTTGAAAGGGGCTTACCAATTATAGGAATTTATATGATAGGGGAGGGTGCCGCAGGGCATTCTCCCTATATTTTTGAGCAATGGAATTATCAGAATATTCTCATGGTTTTATTGTACAAATAGCAAAGGATAATTATATTGAAAATTGTTTGAAAGATAGAATTTTTATGTGAAACAGTGCTTCATGCAAAGCAATCCCTTAAATACTCTGGGAATGTGTTCTATGCTGCTTAACAATTATTAAGACGTGTATTTTGGGAGAGGATAAATATCTGATAATTTAACACATTACATTTAAGACAGAGGTACAGCACTTAGAGCATTATTTTATTACTGGCGTAACCATTATTCAGCAGACAATGGAGGCGGTGGTAGTAAGATGAATAAAACCCAGGCGAGGGCTTGCGAGCAGGAAAAGCTGTTAGTGACACTTGATGAATTGGCAGGAATTTTATCATGTGGACTTGAGACGGCAAAGAAGATTGGAGAATACAGTGAAGCCAGATTTGAGATGGGGCGGAGGGTTCTCTGGAATGTGGCTAAGGTGAAAGCATACATAGACAGGGAATCATATTAATGTATGCGGGCAACGCTGTTAGTTTTGCATAGTTTAATGGAAGAAATTCCAGCGTTTCGTCCACAGGCAGGGTAATAGCATTGCGTTACAATGAATTATAGGAAGGAGAAAAACAATGGCAAGAGGTAGAAAAGTAGAGACAGGCGTAAAGAGAGACAATAAAGGACGGATACTGCCTAAGGGCATTAGCCAAAGGAAAGACGGGCGATATATTTGGCGGTATACATATAACGGAGTAACATTCAAGCCAGTTTATAGCTGGGATTTGCAGAAATTAAAAAGATATGCCGAGGAAGAAAGAGTGAAAATTGCAAAAGGCTGTCATATTGAACCGAGTAACATTACCTTGAATGAGTACTTTTATTATTGTCAAGAAACTTATAAGAAAGACAAATTAAAAGAGCGTTCATATAAAAATAATAATGACTATTGGGGATGGTATGTGAGGGATTATATCGGCAAGAAGCGTTTGCAAAGTATAAAACCGGATGATTTAATCAGACATTACCATTGGTTGCAAAACCGGGAGGATAAACCAATTAGTTATAGTACCACTGTACGGGTGAATAGTATGATTAATGAGGTGTTTGAAAGGGCTGTTAAAAGGGATCTATTGATGAAGAATCCTGCTTATAAAGTTCTTGAAGATGTCTCACCAATTAAAGTGGGAAAGAAAAAAATAGCATTGACAGAGGAGCAACAGGCACGATTTATGGAATTTGTTTCTTGTCATAGGTTTTATAAATATCATAAAAACCTGTTTACCTATTTATTCGGAAAAGGCTGTCGGGTAGGAGAGGCATGTGCATTATGTTTTCAGGACATAAATTTTGATGATAATTATATTACCACCTTGTACTTTTTTAAGGAAGATGAAAATGTAAAAGGAGAGAAGCGGATTGGTTCAACTAAAACAGAAAATTCAACCAGAACGCTACCTATGTTATCAGATGTTAGAACAGCACTTATGGAACAGATGAAGTTACAGAAAGCCGCAAAGCAAAAATGTTGTGAATCAGTCAAATCAGTTCATGACGTTAAAGATGTTGTACCGTTGGAGGAACACTATAATAATTTTGTGTTTTTGAACAATAATGATACTCCATATACCCCAGATTATGTGACAGGGATAATTAAGAAAATCATTAAGTCATATAATAAAGCGGAAAATATAAACGCAGAAAAGGAAAATAGAAAACCAATATTAATGCCGGATTTTAGTGCCCATACTACAAGGCACACGTTTGCTACAAGATGTAAAGAACTGAAATTGCCAAAAGATAACATCAGCCGTTGGCTAGGCCATAAAACAGAAGGGAATAATACAACAGATATTTATATCCATACTGAAAATTGGAAAGACATAAAGGATGATGTTGAAACGCTGAATAAAATGATCATTAAATAAAATCATATGAACCTGCATAGTCAAATATGCAGGTTCTTTTATAAGGAATTTTACTCATATTTTTTTCTACCCTTATACATTTACTCAAAAAATTACTCACTTTGGATTGATTTAAGACGGTTTCAGACGGAGCGTGACGGAATGAAAAAAGGGTGGAAAGCCTTGTAAAATGGGGCATTACGGAGTGAGACGGAGCGTGACGGAGTGGTTAAGAATCAGCTCGCTCTGATGCCCTACACCTGCGACTAATTTACGCAGGCAGCGCTGTAAGCGGAATACAGATTTTATGGACGGGTTCGTCGCGAATATGCGGCGGGCCCGTTTTTTTGTGCAAAAAAATGAAAAATCCACGCTCTTTTTAAAACCTGCCCGTCTCCGCCTGGTACTATATGACAGAGGAGGCGGGATGGGAGATGATCGATGAAGAATGTTTAAGGGAAATAAACGACGGGTTGTTCGGCCTTCGGGACAGCCTGGACCGGCGGATCCGGCAGCTTGGGGATATCCGCAGGGCATTGGACGCCACAGAGTGCGGTCTGGCAGACATGCAGGACACCGGGGGCGCCTGCGGGGCCGCCATTCTGCGGTTGCTGCTGCGATATTTACAGGAACTGAAAAATGATATGCGCTGTCACGCCTGCCAGATCGAAGGGCTGGAGGCGGCGGCCGGGACAAAGGGGGTGAATTTCAGGCAAAAATAGGATAAGCCTTATCCTACTTTTTGTTCGCCATCACTTGGATCAGATTGGAGAGGGCGTTGATCTCCTCGGCGGACAACCCTGAGGTGTCCAGGGCAGCATCTGCAGGTACTAAACCATAGCAGTGTAACGATTTATATCAATCAAATAAGGAGGATTTAAACATGAGAGTAAGTAAGAGAATTGCGGCGCTGGTTCTGGCGGCCGGACTGGCGGTGGCGGGAAGCATGACGGCTTTCGCGCAGGAGTTTACCGTGCATTTTGAGGGGATTTTTTCCAGCGGGCTGGAGGACACGGGGACAACCATGTCTTCCGAGTATGAGAATCCCTTCAGCGGCACCCTATACAACCTGTACGATGAAAATACCACAATCACCATGGACCAGTCCAAGACTTACGGAATGTCCGGCAACCCGTCGATCTACTGGGGATATCTGGACGGCGGCAGGTTCGTGATGGTGGATTCCTTCGAGAAGGAGGACTTTATGGGATATCCCATGTATGTAGGCATCCAGGCCGATAAGGCCTATCCGGTGATCAACCCGGAACAGCTGGCCAAAGACAAGGCCGACGGCTCGGCCTACTCAAAGACCTATGTGCTGCTGATCGACGGAGTTGAATCCACTTCCTATTCCAATGTGTGTCTTGGATATTTCTTCAAGCTGAAGCAGGGCAGCGCGGCAGCCGGAACCGCGGAATGGAAGCAGGACGCCGCAGGCTGGTGGTGGGACAACGGCGACGGCACATACCCTGTAAACCAGTGGAAGGAGATCAGCGGTAAGTTCTATTATTTCGGTTCCGACGGCTACATGCTCCACGACACCACAACTCCGGACGGATACACCGTGGACGGAAACGGTGTGTGGGTAGAAAACTGAGACGGCTGTCGTTTGGATCGGACCGTCACGGCACATTCCGCCCTGGGCTATGAAAATGCCATTTTTTCCAGTAAATAAATGGAAAATGAATGAAAAATCTCCCAGAATTGTCCATGACACTGGGGGATTTTTCCATGTCCGCGACATTGACAAAAAATGCCGATGGCCGTATAATCCACAAGGAAACCGAAAACGGATCGAAAAAAGGGAGGAATTGCAATGGCAAGACCAAAGAGAACCATGGCCGCTGCGGCCAAGGCTGTAGAGGTAAAGGAAGAAGTGAAGGAAGTGGTCAGGGAGGCGACGAAGGCTCCTGCGGCCAAGGCTGAGGCGAAAGCCGCAGATCAGGCCCAGGTAAAAACCGCGGCCAAGGCTGACGCGATCGGGAACGTGAAAGCAGCCCCCAAGGCTGAGATCGAGAAAACCGTAGTGGTAGAGTTCGGCGGCAAGCAGATCAAAGCCAAAGACGTGCTGGCCCAGGCCGAGAAGGCTTACGCAGAGTCTCACCCGGAAACCGAAATCAAGACCGTGGAGCTTTACATCTCTCCGGAGCAGAACGCGGCTTACTACGTGGTGAACGGAGAGGCTTCCGACGATTTTAAGATCGAGCTGTAATTCAGACCGGACCTGAGGCGGCCCCAGGCTGCGAGAGGTCCGGCAAACCATAATAAAAGAGGGAAAACGGCGCCCAGACCGTTTTCCCTCTTTCAATATTAAAGTTCGTTCAAGACCAATATAAGTCTCAGGATGCTCACGCGTACTGATACACCTGTGTGTACCGCTTCCGGTAATACAGCGACAGCAAGGTGCTGCCCAGCTCCGCGATGGGGATCGCCAGCCACACGCCGTCCACGCCCAGCAGGGCGGGGAGAATCAAAAGGCTGGTGATGATCAGCCCGAAGGTCCGCACAAAGGAGATGACGGCGGAGACTTTTCCATTTCCCAGCGCCGTAAACAGGGCGGAGGAAAAGATGTTCAGCCCGGAGAACAAAAAGCCCATGGCAAAGACTGAGAATCCGTGGCTGGCCAGCTGCCAGACCATAGTGCCCCGGCGGGCGAACACCGTCACCACGGCGTCCCCGGCGAACTGCGCGAACAAAAACACCGTCACGGAGGCCGCCACCGTGAAGATCATGGCGGTCTTGTAGACCTGCTTTAGCTGTGCATGATTCCGGCTGCCGTGGTTAAAACTGACCACCGGTGAGATTCCCTGGGAGAAGCCCATAAACAGCGCGTTCAGCAGAAACTCCGAATACTGGATAATGGTGATGGCCGCCACGCCGTCCTCCCCTGCGAACCGCATCATGGTCAGGTTGAACAGGAAGGTGATGATGCCAGCGGAGAGGTTGGTGACCATCTCCGAGGAACCGTTTAAGCAGGTCTCCCCCAGCTCGGCGCCGGACATGCGCGGGCGGACAAACCAGAGGGATTTCTTCGCAGAGGCAAAATAGATCAGCCCGAACAGCGCCGGGATCATATAGCCGGTAACCGTGGCGATGGCGGCCCCGGCGATGCCCATCCCCATGGGTACGATCAGTATATAGTCCAGCACCGCGTTGGTGATTCCTGCCGCGACGGTTAGAAACAACCCGATTCCCGGCCGCCCCTCCGTCACAAAATACATTTGAAACAGAATCTGAAGCATCAGCGCGGGCGCGAAGCCCAGCTGCCAGCGCAGGTAGGTGACGCAGTCGGCCAGAAGCACGTCGCTGGCGCCCAGCATGCGGGATAGGGGCGCTGCGAACAGCGTGCCCAGAACCGCCAGGACCAGGCCGATGACCACGTTCAGAAAAATCACGGCGGTAAAGGTCTGCCTGGCCTCCTCCGGCTTGCCCTCGCCCATCTTGCGCGCCACGATGGCGCTGCTGCCGGTTGACAGCATGATCGCCAGTCCCAGCACGATGTTGACCGCCGGATAAACGATATTGATGGAGGACAGCGCGTTGGTGCTGACGAAACGCGAGACGAACATGCCGTCCACAATGGTATAGAGGGACATAAACACCATCATAATGGTGGTGGGCAGTGCAAATACCAGCAGCGACCCGAAGGTAAACTTTTTCGACAATGAATAACTCATAAAAAACACTCCTATATTTCTTGCATATTTCAGCCGCATTCATTATGATAGACTATAGGGTAACCCGATAGTCAAGAGGAGATTTAAAAAAATATGGAACAGAGAAATAAACGCTATTTTACAACCGGCGAATTTGCGGAGATTCTGGGGGTGAAAAAACACACCCTGTTTCACTACGACGAGATCGGCCTGTTTTCACCGGCGGTGAAAGAGGAAAATGGATACCGGTATTATTTTGTGTGGCAGATGGACGCCTTTGAAGTGATCCGGGCGCTGCAGCGCCTTGGCATGCCCCTGGGTGAGATCAAGGCCTACATGCAGGAGCGCTCCCCCGGGCTATTTTTGAAAATGATGGACCAGCAGGAGCACCAGATCGACCAGGAGATCAAGCGGCTGCGGTCCATGAAGCAGTTTATCCGCCATGAGAAACAGAATGTGCAGGAGGCGCTGGATGTGCGCCTGGACGAACCCTATCTCGTCCGCCGGGAGGAGTGCTGGCTTCTGCTGTCGGACGTGAAGGGACGGGAGGAGCGCAAGCTGGCCGAGGAGATCGCCCAGCACGTGCGCCTGCGGGAACAGTACCGGGTGACCCAGAGCGCCGTGGGGACCATCTGCCTGGGTCAGGACCTGGATCAGGGGAAATACAACCGGTATGTGTGTGTTTACTCCAGAATCACCCGGCCCGTGGCGGGCCTTAAGACGCTGCGGAAGAGAGCCGGCCAATACGTGGAGGTCTGTTACCGCGGTTATGAGGACAGCATGGAAAAGCCTTATCATCTGATCCGGGAGTACGCAGATCGCCAGGGCCTGCGGCTGGGCCGGGAGTGGTACGAGGACTTTCTGCTGGACGAGCTGACCGTCAAGGGTTACGGGGATTATATCGTCAAGGTGGCGGTGGAGGCGCTGTAGACAGTGTACCCGGCTTGCGGGGATTTTACCGGAAAGATTGTCTCAAGGGAAAAAATACGGAAATGTGGGCGGAAAACCCCATGAAAACGCGGCCCAAAGAGGGATCGGCCGGAATTTGACTTGCGGTCATGGGGGAATTTGCATATAATAGAAACGTATGTGAACCGGTACCGGCGGATGGGCAGCCCACAGAATCCATATAATATGGAAGGAACGGCCTGACGCCCGTTAACCGCCCCTGGTCCCATCCGTCTTTAAAATAGGAATTGACATTTGTCCCATCCAATGATATAAATAAAACCACACTAAGCTACTATGAATAGTGTGGTTAAACGCTTTAAGATACTGAATAAGCTGGCGCCTTCAGAGGAATCCTAAGGGAAACAGCCGGCTCAGAGCGGATGGAACGTCAGATCCGTGCGGGAGAGCAGAATGGCCTCCCGGCGGGGAACCGGTCCAAGCTGGTAGGAGCCCGTGCCCTCGCTGTCCATGTGTGAAATGGGAACCAGGCGGTTGGCCCCACGGGGCTGATCGGGGATGATCCCGATGCCCTCGCGGACGAGGTCATCGATATCCCGGCCCTCCTCGTAGTACCCGTCGAACACCAAAAGGCGGTCCGATTCCCCGATACCCGTGACCAGAACGTAGTGACCGCACTCGTAGATCACACGGATCACGGCCGCGCCGCCCTGGCGCAGAACGCTCAGCACGGGGCTGTCCGCTCCCAGGTGGACCTGGTCGGCTTCCAGAAACTGGGTTTTGATGGGGAAATGAACGGATTCCCCGTAGCCATTGATCCAGGAGCTGATAAAGCGCATGGCTGCTGCGGAGGTGCCGCGGCGGCAGGGATGGCCCTGCCCGTCAAAGCCGTCCAGGCAGTAGGCCATGATACGGCGGATCATCTCGGGGGGAATTTCCTCCCGGTCGAACAGAAAGGACAGCGCGTTCGTCAGGGACGTGGGTCCGCAGTCGAACTCGGTTTTCTGATAGGAAAAAGGGACTTTCATAGGCGCGCACCTCATTTTTCGGAGTAATGATGTTATGAACTATACAACTACAGCAGACCTTTGTCAAGAAGATGGGGTCATGTGGGCAAACAAGCAGGAGGAATAATTATGAAGATGAACCGTGGAATCGCGAAGCGGGCGCTGGGATTGGGACTGGCCATTGTGATGGCGTTGTCCGTGACGGCGTGCGGCAAGAAACAGTCCGGTGAACCAGGAGCAGCGGGCGGACAGCAGGAACAGACCGGCGGCGGCCAGCAGGCGCAGGCGGCCGGAGGCGAGAAGATCGTCAATGTAGGTGTCACCGACACCTTAAATACCTTAAATCCCCTTCTGATGGACGGCGGGGAGATCAACAAATACGCCACCGGCCTGATGTTCCTGCCCCTGATGGAGCTGGATTCGGATTTACAGTTTGAGGGTATGCTGGCGGACTCCATCACCGCGGAGGACGAGCACAATTTCCTGGTGCATATCGACGAGTCGGCAACCTGGTCCGACGGCAAGCCGGTGACGGCGGACGACGTGATTTACACCGCCCTGCGGCTGACCAGCCCGGTGATCGGCAACCCGGCCATGATGTACTACGTCTTTGTGGGCGTCGGCGACGAGGGCTACACGGAGAAGGGGGCGGACCACGTGGAGGGTATCACGAAGGTGGACGACAAAACCGTGCGCTTCACCACCAAGGACCCCATGTCCCTGGTGACATTCCAGAACTCCTACGCCCGCTACTTAATGACGCTGCCCAAGCACGTGATCGAGGGCATCGCGGAGGAGGACTTAAAGTCCAACGAGTGGTTCAACCATCCCGACGTGGTGAGCGGACCTTTCTGTGTGACGGATTTTGACAAGGACCACTACATTTCCTATGAAGCCAACAAGGACTACTGGAAGGGCGCTCCCAAGATCGACCGCCTGAACATCAAGATCGTGGAAGGCAGCCAGCTCTACGCGGGCTTAAAATCCGGGGAGATCGACGTCACCCAGAATACCATGAGCGCCATTCCCATGGAGGACTACGAGAGCATCGAGGCTCTGGAAAATGTGACCCCGGTGTACGGCGACCCGGTGACCAACCAGTCCGTGTTCATCCAGACCGCCAATGTGCCGGACCCCAGAGTGCGCCAGGCCATGCTCTGCGCCATCGACCGGAACCGCATCCTGGACCAGCTGATGAAGGGCCACGGCGAGGTGATCGACGGATTCCTCTCCAGCGCCAGCCCCTACTTCGACGCCTCCATCACCCCGGTGTCCTACGATCCCGAGCGGGCCAAGGCCCTGTTGGCCGAGGCCGGGTGGGATTCGGGCAAAACCCTTAAGTTCTATGTGAACTCCGGCGACAGCACCTTTATCAACGCCGCTTCCGTGATTGCGGCCCAGTGGGCCGAGGTGGGAATCAAGGCGGATATCCAGACCGTGGACTTCGCAACCCTGATGGCAACCGCCACCTCGCGGGATTACGACGTGCTGGCCGTTCAGTACACCTACGCGCCGGTGGACCCCTATGCGGATATCAACTGGCTGATCAATATGGAAGACAGCTGGACCAGCTATGTGAACGCGGACGTGAACGACGCCCTGTCTAAGGTCCAGGTGACCAACGACACTGCCGAGACCGCAAAGCTTTACTCCATCGTGGACAAAAAGGTGCAGGAGGACGTTCCCATGTTCTCCGCCTACGTGATCAGCTCCCTGGGAGCGGTGAACAAGCGCCTGACCGGAGTGCAGCCCTCAGTCTACGGGTTCTTCAACCACGTGGAGCAGTGGGATGTAAAATGATCCCGGCGGCCGGCTGCGACAAACGAACAAGGTAGCGAACCTGTACTCCCGGAAAGCGCCCCCTGCGGACGCTTTCTGGGTGTCCTTGTTTGAAGGTAATGACTGAAACTCAGAAAGGAAACAACATGTCCCATATCCTGGAAGTAGAAGGACTCACAACTGTATTTGACGGTGACGGCGGCCAGATGACCAGCGCCGACGGCATCAGCTTTTATGTGGATCCCGGAGAGATCGTCTGTATTGTGGGCGAGTCCGGCTGCGGAAAGAGCGTCACCTCCCTGTCCCTCATGAGCCTGTTGGGCCGGGGCGGCAAGGTGAGAGCCGGAAAGGCCCTGTTTGAGGGCCGGGATCTGCTGAGTATGTCGGAGAAGGAGCTGGACAAGATCCGCGGCGACGCCGTGACCATGATTTTCCAGGACCCGCTGACCTCCTTAAACCCCGTGTTCACCATCGGGCGGCAGATCACGGAGAGCATCCGCGTCCACATGCATCTGGACAAGGAGGCGGCGTTTAAGCGGGCCGTCTCCCTGCTGGAGAAGGTGGGGATGCCGGACGCCGCCTCAGTGATGAAAAAATACCCCCATCTGCTCTCCGGCGGCCAGCGCCAGCGGGTGATGATCGCCATGGCCTTATCCTGCAGGCCCAGACTTCTGATCGCGGACGAGCCGACCACGGCCCTGGACGTGACCATTCAGGCGCAGATCATGCAGCTCCTGAAGGAACTGCAAAAGGATCTGGGGATGGCGGTGATCCTGATCACCCACGACATCGGGCTGGTGGCGCAGATGGCGGACCGGGTGCTGGTGATGTACGCGGGACAGATCATCGAGCAGGCCCCGGTGCTGAGGCTGTTCGACGAGCCGGGCCATCCCTACACCCAGGCGCTGCTGCGCTCCGTGCCCTCCATTCCGCGTTTTAGCGGAAACAGGGAGGAGGTTTTGGCAGCCCAGGAGGCGGACGGAAAACGGCTGGAGTCCATTCAGGGCGTGGTGCCCGAGCACTACGACCGGATCACGGGCTGCCGCTTTGCAGACCGCTGCCCCTACGAGGAGGAACGCTGCCACGAACCCCAGGAGGAGGTGGCCTGCGGCCCGGCCCATGTGGCGCGGTGCTGGAAAACCGCCCGCTTGGAACAAACGGACGGAATGACCCAGGAGAAGGAGGGATAAGGGATGAATACGGAACAGAACCATGGGGACGGAGCCGGGATCAGGACGGACCGTCCCGTCGATCCCGCCTCCCGGACGCCCATCCTGACTGTGGAGCGGCTGAAAAAATATTATCCGGTCAAAGGCGGCGTGATCACCCACAAGATCGGCGACGTGCGCGCGGTGGACGGCGTCAGCTTTACGGTATACCAGGGGGAGACCCTGGGGCTGGTGGGCGAATCCGGCTGCGGAAAATCCACCCTGGGTCGGCAGATCGTGGCCCTGGAGCGGCCCACCGCCGGGAAGATCCTCTACCGCGGCGTGGACCTGGCCACCATGAACCGCAGGGAGATGGCGGGAATCCGAACGGAGCTGCAGATGGTATTTCAGGACTCCTACTCCTCCTTAAACCCGCGCAAGCACATCTATGAAATCCTCTCAGAACCGATTCTCTACCACGGCCTGGCAACGAAGGACAATCTGGACGCGGAGCTGAAACGGCTTTTGGACATGGTGGGGCTGCCCGCCCACTCCCTGGGGCGTTATCCCCACGAATTCTCCGGCGGCCAGCGCCAGCGCATCGGCATCGCCAGGGCGCTGTCCCTGCGGCCGAAGCTTATGGTCTGCGACGAGCCGGTCAGCGCCCTGGACGTGTCCATCCAGGCGCAGATTTTAAATCTGCTGCGGGATTTGCAGAAGGAGCTGGACCTGACCTGCATTTTTATCGGCCACGGTCTGGGCGCGGTGAACTACGTCAGCGACCGCATCGCGGTCATGTATCTGGGCAAGATCGTGGAATTGGCCGACGCCAGGGAGCTGTTCGCCGATCCCATTCACCCCTACTCAAAGGCGCTGTTTAGGGCGGTGCCCATCCCGGACCCCAGAGCCAGGGAGACGGAGATTCCGGTGCTCCAGGGGGAGATCGCCAGCAACACCCGCCCGCCGTCGGGCTGCCGCTTCCATCCGCGCTGTCCCTACGCCAGGCAGGAATGCTCTGAGATCGAGCCGGAGCTGAAACCGGCCTTTGCGGGCAGCGGCCATCTGGTGGCCTGCCCGGTGCTGGCCGGGGAAGAGAACGAAAAAGGAGGCGGTCCTACCTATGGGTAAATACATTTTAAAACGCATTCTGATCGCCATCCCCACGCTGATCGGAATCACCATCATCGACTACGCCATCATGTGTATGGCGGGAAATCCCCTGGAGATGCTTCAGGGCGCCCGGATTTCCCAGGCGGCCATCGAAGCCCAGAAGGCCGCGCTGGGGCTGGACCAGCCCTTCTATATCCAGTATTTCGTGTGGCTGTCCAATCTGCTCCAGGGCAACATGGGCTATTCCGTCAAGACCTACCAGTCCGTCAGCGCCATGATCGGAAGTCATCTGGGGCCGACCCTGCTGCTTATGGGCGTATCCCTGATCGTCAGCCTGCTGATGGCGGTGCCCGCTGGGATTTACAGCGCCATCCACCAGTATTCCAAGGGGGATTATACGGTGGTGACCCTTTCCTTCTTCGGAAGCAGCATCCCGGGCTTTTTCCTCTCCCTGCTGCTGGTATATCTGTTCACCGTCAAGCTGGGATGGCTGCCCTCCGGCGGCATGACCACCCTTGGCTCCTCCGGGGGCGCGGCGGATATCGCGGCCCACATGGTGATGCCGGTGATCGTGCTGTCCGTGTCCATGGCGGGCACCAACATCCGCTACATCCGAAGCGCGGTATTGGAAATCCTGCAGCAGGACTACCTGCGCACGGCCAGGGCTAAGGGCCTGGGACGCCGCCGGGTGGTGAACCAGCACGCCCTGCGCAACGCCATGGTGCCCATCGTCACGGTGATCGGCATGGAGATTCCCGTGCTGTTCGGCGGCGCTGTGATCGTGGAACAGCTGTTTTCCTGGCCCGGCCTGGGGCTAATGACCATGAGCGCCATCATGAGCCGGGATTACCCGGTGATCATGGGCGTGTGCCTGTTGTCCGCGGTGGTGGTGCTGGCGGGCAATCTGATTACGGATATTCTGTACGCGGTGGTGAACCCCACCATCCAGTATCAATAGGAGCGGCCCATGAAGAGACAAACGGATATTACAAATGAAAGCTATTTACAGACGGTCTGGCGGCGCTTCAAACACCACCATCTGGGCGTCGCCAGCCTGATCCTGCTGACCGTGATCTGCCTGGCCGCCGTGCTGGCCCCGCTCATTGCGCCCCACGACCCGGACGCCATTGTAGGCCCCTTCAGCGAGGCGCCCAGCCTGCGGTTCTGGCTGGGCACGGACCAGATCGGCCGCGACATGTTGAGCCGCCTGCTCTACGCCACCCGCATTTCCCTTCTGGTGGGCCTTATGGCCACCGCCATCTCCACCGCCGTGGGCGTGGTGCTGGGGCTTTTAGCCGGGTATTTCGGAGGATGGCTGGACATGCTGATCATGCGCTTCACCGACATGGTGATGTCGTTTCCCTACATTCTCCTGGTGCTGGTGGCGGCCGCCATCTTTGAACCTGGGCTGTGGAGCATCATCCTGATCCTGGGTTTTGTGGACTGGCCCGGAATCGCCCGCCTGGTGCGGGGAAATGTGCTCAGCCTGCGGGAAACCAACTTTGTCAAAGGCGACATCGTGGCGGGAATGCCCCTGCGGCACATCCTGTTCTCGGAAATTCTGCCCAACACCGTGGCACCCATTCTGGTCTACGCCACCTCGGTCATGGCTCTGTCCATGCTGGACGAGGCGTCCTTAAGCTTTTTGGGAATGGGCGTGCAGCCCCCCACGGCCAGTCTGGGCAACATGCTCAACAGCGCCCAGTCCCTGACCGTGCTCACCAGGCAGCCCTGGCTGTGGATCCCGCCGGGCCTGCTGATCGTGATCCTGGTGGTGGCCATCAACTTTGTGGGCGACGCCCTGCGGGATGCGGTGGACCCAACGGCCACCCTGCGGCGGTAGGCCGAAACAGCCCAGGCCCCCGTTTCACCGTCTGAACTGCCACAAGAAACGAGGTATTTGCCATGAGATACATTGAGAAAAAACACGTCATTCAAACCTTTTCCCCGGAGCATCCCCCGGTCAGCCGGGCGCGGTCCGGGGAGACCGTAACCTTTGAGACCTACGACTGCTACAAGGGCCAGCTGCTGCCAGGTGACACCACCTTTGCGGACCTGGACCGGAGCCTGGAAAATCCCGCCACCGGTCCCCTGTTCGTGGAGGAAGCAGCGCCGGGGGATGTGCTGCGGGTGGATATCCTGGACATTTCCCTGGACCCGGTGGGGATTCTGGACATGGGGCCCGCCAGCGGCGCGTTGAAGGGCAAAGTTTTTGCCACCGTGATCCGCCGCGTGCCGGTTCAGGACAACCGGATCCATTACCGGAACCTGGAGATTCCGGCCAGACCCATGGTGGGCGTGATCGGCGTAGCGCCGGAGAGCGGAGCCGTCAGTACGATGACGCCCATGAATCACGGCGGAAATATGGACTGCACCCGCATCGAGGCCGGCTGCTCCTTGTACCTGCCCGTGAAGGCGCCCGGAGCCCTGCTCGCCATGGGCGATCTGCACGCCATTATGGGGGACGGTGAGGTGGGAAACTGCGGCGTGGAGATTGGGGGCCGGGTCACCGTGCGGGTACACGTTCTCAAAGGGCTGGCCCTGGAATACCCCATGATCCGCAATTCGCAGAAATGGATCACCGTCGCGTACGGCGAAACGCTGGATGAAGCCGGGGACAAAGCGGTTCTGCAGATGTTTTCCTTCCTCACGGAGCACGCGGGGGCGGACCCGGTGGACGCAGGCATGTACCTTGACATGCTGGGAGACCTGGCGGTCTGCCAGATCGTCAATCCGATGAAAACCATGCGCCTGGAGCTGCCCCGTTTGGTTACGGAGGCGGAGGGCTTTACCGGCTTTGCCCAGGAGGACGGCCTATGACCATACACCAGATCGAGTGTTTTCTGGAGGTGGCGCGCACGCTGAACTTCACCGAGGCGGCCGGTCACCTCTACATTTCCCAGCAGGGGCTGAGCCGCCAGATTTCTTCCCTGGAGAGAGAGCTGGAGATGCGGCTGTTTGAGCGGACCACCCGGGAGGTGCGCCTGACCCGCAGCGGGGAGATTCTGATGTGGAAATGGCAGAATATCCCGACCCTGATCCGGGAGTCGGTGGACATGGCCCGGGAGGACAACAAGCGGGAGAAGGACCGCATTCACGTGGCGATTCTGAAGATGAACGGCGTGATGGACGTGGTGGGCCGGATTCTGGCGGAGTACAGCGACCAATTCCCGCAGACGGAGTTCCAGCTCAAGGAGTACAGCGACATGAAAGACCTGGCCGGGATCAACGCGCCGGATCTGATCATTACCCTGAGCAACGGGTTCGACTACACCAAGATCAAGGACAAGTTCAACTGGGCGGAACTGCACAGCTTTCCCCTGTACTATGTGTTTTCCAAAAAAAATCCAATGGCCGGTCTGGATCGCCTCAGCAGCGCCCAGCTTCAGCAGCAGACGCTTCTGGCCGTGTTCCGGTACGAGGAGTCCGGTCTGGGGATGAAAATCCTGGAGTTTTTGGGGAATCTGGGATATCTTCCCAAAAAGGTGCGGTACTTCGACAATACGGACAGCCTGGAGCTGGCCCTGAACGCCAACGAGGGCATTCACATCGGCTACCGGGAATATTACCACGATTTCGGGGACCGGCTGGCCATGTACCCGATTCCCACCCCGGAAAATCAGGCCGAGGCCAAGGTGATGGCGCTGTGGCGGGTGGAGGACGAGGAAAAATTAAAAAATCTGGTTTCCTATCTGAATTCCATTGATCTGCGCAGGCGGGAATAAAAACAAAAAGATGGGCAATTAACATCATATAGTTGTTAATTGTCCGTTTTTTGATGTTAGACAATAAAGGCATATATGTCTAAAATACAAATGGTTGGTTTGTAACGAAATGGGGGAGAGCTGTTGTATGGCAACGGTTGGTTCCCCTTGTTTTTTTAAGGCATTTTAAGGAATACAAAGCAGAAAGGAAAGAGGAGAAGATGAAAAAAGGAGTAAAACGTGCAATTTGGGCGGTTGTGATCGTGGTCATAGCCGTATTCCTGTTTTTGCGCCTGACAAAGAAAACGGAGTTCGCAGAGGCTACGGCGGACCCGGTGGTGACGGTTGAGAAGCCGCATATGGGCGATGTGCGCCTGACGACCCAGCTGATCGGCACCATTGAGCCTGCGGACGTGGTATATATTTTCCCCAAGGCCGGCGGCGATATCACCGCGGTGAACATCAAGGCCGGGGATACGGTGACGGCGGGACAGGTGCTGGTGGAGATCGACACCAAGCAGGTGGACGCGGTCAGAACCTCCATGGAGGCGGCCAAGGTGTCCGCGGAGAGCGCGCAGAACGTGTTGAATCGCATGACCCCCCTGTATCAGGCCGGTTACATATCCGCCCAGGACTACGACGGCTACAAGGCCCAGGCGGACGCTGCCAGACTTCAGTATGAGGCGGCTCAGATCAATTATAACAATCAGATGGAATTCAGCAATATCACCAGCCCCATAAACGGCCGGGTGGAGCAGTGCAACGTGGAGCTTCACGACACCGTAGGCCAGTCCACGCAGCTGTGCATCATCGCGGGGGAGAGCGGCAAGGTGGTCTCCTTCTATACCACTGAGAAGGTGAAAAACAATCTGAACCCCGGCGATCCCGTGGTCCTCAACAAGGACGGCGTGGACTACGACGGAACGATCACCGAGGTCAGCAACATGGCGGACGCCGGCGTGGGACTGTTCAAGGTGAAGGCCTCCGTGGAGGACAACAACACCATGACGCCGGGAACGGACGTGGAGCTTCAGGTACCCAAGGATTCCGCGCTGAACGTTATGCTGGTGCCCACTCACAGCGTGTACTACCGCGGCGGGGACGCATTTGTCTATACCTATGATGCCGGTGAGAGCGTGATCCGCGAGGTGCCGGTGGAAGTGGGAATCTTTGATACTGAGAATATTGTGATCAAGTCCGGCCTGACCATGGACGATCAGGTACTTACCACCTGGACTTCCGAGCTGAAGGACGGCTACAAGGTGTCGCTGGCGGACAGCGAGGCGGCTGCCGGGGCGAACCAGGCAGAAGCTGCGGCTGAGTAAGGAGGGCGTAAAACTATGGGTTTAACAAAACTAGTCCTGAAACGGCCGGTGACCACGGTACTGATGATCCTGTGCCTGGTGGTGTTCGGTCTTCAGGCCTTCATGTCATCGCCTCTTGAGCTGATGCCGGAAATGAACATGTCCATGATCGTTGTGATGACGCCCTATCCCGGCGCCAGCCCCGAGGACGTGAACGAACTGGTCACCAAGACGGTGGAGGGTCAGGTGGGAACCTTAAGCGGTCTGGACACCGTTTCCTCCATGTCCCGTGAGAACGTGTCCATCACCATGCTGGAATACAAGTACGGCACGGATATGGATAAGGCTTACGATGATCTGAAAAAGCAGATGGATCTGGCGAAGGTCAGCATGCCGGACGAGGTGGAAGACCCCATCATGCTGGAACTGAACGCCAACCTGATGGCCAATATGATCCTGGCGGTCAGCAAGGACAACACCGATAACCTCTATAACTATGTAAACGACGACGTGGTGCCGGAGCTGGAGAAGCTGAACTCCGTGGCCGAGGTATCCATCAACGGCGGCAGCAAGGAGTATATCCGCGTGGAGCTGCTCCCGGAGAAGATGAACCAGTACGGCGTGAGCATGAATTCCATTGCCACGGATATCGGCAGCGCCGACCTGGCTTACCCCGCAGGCAACGCCGATATGGGAGACCAGCAGCTGGCCGTTTCCACGGACCAGAAGTTCGACACCCTGGAGAGCCTTCAGGACATCCCCCTGACCGTATCCGGAAAGAATACGATCTATCTCGGCGATGTGGCAAACATCTATCTGGGTGAGGACGATACCAGCAGTATCGCCCGCTACAACGGCCAGGACACCATCGCGGTGTCCGTGACCAAACAGCAGGATGCGGCCTCCCTGACCCTGTCCTCGGACGTTCACGATGTGGTCGACGAGCTGACGGCAGCGGATCCGGACCTGAACATTACGGTGGTTATGGACACCAAGGACAACATCATGTCCTCCCTGACCTCCGTGTTCCAGACCATGATCGCCGCGATTGTGATTTCCATGGTGATTATCTGGATGTTTTTCGGAGACATCAAGGCATCTCTGATTGTCGGAAGCTCCATCCCGGTATCCATCCTGGCCTCCTTTGTGCTGATGAACCTCATGGGCTTCTCCCTGAACGTGATCACCCTAAGCGCCCTGGTGCTGGGCGTCGGCATGATGGTGGATAACTCCACGGTTGTGCTGGAGAGCTGCTTCAGAGCTACCACGGACACGGGCTTTAGAGAGTTTTCCAAGGCGGCCCTAAACGGTACAGGCGTGGTATACCAGTCGGTTGTGGGTTCCACGCTGACCACCTGCGTGGTGTTCCTGCCCCTGGCAATGCTGAGCGGTATGACCGGCGAGATGTTCCGGCCGCTGGGCTTCACCATCGTGTTCTGCATGGTGGCGTCCCTGATCTCGGCCATCACCGTGGTTCCGCTGTGTTATATGAACTACAAGCCCGTGGAGAAGAAGACGGCTCCCCTGTCCCGCCCTGTGGAGAAGATGCAGGAGCAGTACCGCAGGACCATGCGCAGGCTGCTGCGCCACAAAGGGCTGGTCATGCTCGCTTCCGTGGCCCTTCTGGCCCTGTCCATTGTGCTGGCCCTTAACCTGAGAACCGAGCTGATGGGCGAGGACGACATGGGTCAGATCACCGTGACGGTGGAGACGAAGCCGGGCCTGCAGATGGAGATCGTGGAGGGCATTTTAAACCGCGCTGAGGCGGTTGTGAGCGCCGACCCCAATGTGGAGGACTACCTGACCCAGACGGGCGGCGGCGGTCTTGGAGGCAGCATGAGCTCCAACCCCACGGTGACGGCCTACCTGAGAAAAGACCGGGATATGGAAACGGACGACGTGGTAAAGCTCTGGAGAAAAGAGCTGGAAACGATTCCGAACTGTAACATCACGGTCAGCGCCAACTCCACCATCGGCTCCATGATGGGAACCAGCGATACCTACCAGGTGATTTTACAGAGCACCAACTACGACTCGCTTAAGGCGGACAGCGACCGGATTGTGGCGGCGTTGGATGCACGCCCTGAAGTGACCAAGGTTCATTCCGATCTGGAGAACGCCGCTCCGGTGGTGAAGGTGCGCGTCAACCCCATCAAGGCCAAGGCGGCAGGGTTGTCCGCAGCGCAGATCGGCGGCACCTTAAACAGCATGTTAAGCGGCGTGAGCCCCGCGTCTCTGGAGATCGACGGCCGCGACGTGGATATTAAAGTAGAATATGATAAAGACCGGTATAAGACTCTTTCCCAGGTTCAGAATATTGTGCTTCAGACCCCTACCGGCGGCGCGGTTGCGCTGACGGACGTGGCGGACCTGGTGTTTGAGGACAGCCCGTCCACAATCCGGCGTCAGGATAAGCAGTACCGCGTGACCATCACCGGCACCTATACCGACAAGGCGACGGAGACTACGGAGAAACAGCTTCAGACAGAGGTTGTGGCGCCGCAGCTGACCCAGGGCGTTTCCATTGCGATGAACAGCATGCAGAAATCCATGCAGAAGGAGTTCACCAACCTGGGCAAAGCCATTGCCATGGCGATTTTCCTGGTATTCGTCGTGATGGCGTGCCAGTTCGAGTCGCCGAAGTTCTCGATCATGGTTATGACCACCGTGCCCTTCTGTCTGATCGGCGCCTTCGGTCTGCTGTGGATCGTGGACAGCGCCATCAGCATGACCTCCCTGCTGGGCTTCCTGATGTTGGTGGGTACGGTTGTTAACAACGGTATCCTGTACGTGGATACGGTGAACCAGTACCGTCAGACCATGGATATGGAGACGGCGATGATCGAGGCGGGAGCCACCCGTCTGCGCCCCATCCTGATGACCACCCTGACCACGGTGCTGTCCATGCTGCCCATGGCGCTTGCGCTGGGCGATTCGGGCGAGACCACCCAGGGTCTGGCTCTGGTAAATATCGGCGGCCTGACCGCCTCCACCATTCTGGCGCTGCTCATGCTGCCCGCTTACTACAGCGTGATGAACCGCGGCGGAAAACAGAGTCTGATGGCGGATTAAGTCAAATTTTAATAGAGGGACCAGATGCGTGCCGCACCCGGCCCCTCTTTCTTTTAAAAAGTATGTCAAAAAATAGACAAACAAAAACTTTTTGTCTATCTAAAAAATATTTATGAAATAATTAGAAATTGCATTGAAAATAAAATGACGATGAGGTATAATCTATTCATATTGTACAAAAAATAAGAGAATCCTGAAAAATATGAAGAATTTGTTCGCTGCCTTATGGCAGGGGGTTCTTTTGAGAGAGGAGGATGGAGTTGGCCCAGGAGATCATTGACGCAATCCGTCAGGCGGAACAGGCGGCGGAACAGCGGGAAGCCCAGGCGGGGCAGCAGGCGGAAGAGATTATTGCGGAAGCAAGGTCGGGTGCGGCTGCGCAGAAGAGCGAGCTGATTCGCCAGGCCCGGGAAAAAGCCGTACAGACGGAAAACGCCGCCAAGGCCCAGGCGGACCGTATTATGGCGGACGCCGAACAGGCGGAAGGCGCTGAGCTTGAGTCACTGCGAAGCGCGGTAACAGAGAAGTCAGATCAGGCAGTAAAAGCGGTATTGGCTGAACTGCTGTAGAAAGGAGGCGCGTAAGATTGGCAGTAGTGCCTATGAAGAAAGTGCTGATCTGTGGCCTCAAAAAGGACCGCAAACAGATCCTGGAGCTGTTGCAGCGCCAGGGAGCTGTGGAGATCAGTAACGTGCTGGAGGAAGACAGCATATTCAGAAAGACTGACGTTTCCTCTTCCAAGACAGTATTCGAGCGCAACGCCGCCGTGGCGGAGCAGGCATTGTCCGTGCTCGCGGAGTATGCGCCTGAGAAGAAGGGGCTTTTGGCCGGCTTCGAGGGGCGCGAGACGCTGTCAGTGGAGGAGTACGAGTCCAGCGCAGGCAAGCATGACGAGATTATGAAGACCGCCTATCGCTTGCAGGAACTGGAGAAGGAGATTGCCGAGAACAAGGGCATGATCCCCAAACTGGAGCAGCAGATCGATGCTCTGGAACCGTGGAAAAATTTCGATCTCCCGCTGGATTACCGGGGGACGAGGCAGACCGCCGCGTTTATCGGCTCGCTGGCCGGGGACATCACCCTGGAGAAGGTGCACGAGCTTTTGGGGCAGTACGCGCCCCAGGTGGAATCCGTGGATGTCACGGGAATCGGCGGAACCGCGGAACAGATCTGTCTGTTCATCGTCTGCCACCGGGCGGACGCGGATGCGGTGGAGGATGCGCTCCACAAGATGAATTTTTCCAGGCCGCCCCTGTCCCATGAGGTTCCGGCTAAGAAGCAGAAGGAGCTGGAGGAAAAGATCCGCCAGGTGAACGCTGCGGTGGAGAAGGCCAAAGCCGAGGTGGTCGGGCTTGCCGGCCAGGCGGAGCAGATCCGTTTTGTCATGGACTATTACACCATGCGTGCCGAGAAGTACGGCGTGCTTGGCGGTTTGGTCCAGTCCAGGCGCGTATTTCTTGTCACGGGGTACATTTCCGTGCCGGAAGCGCCAAAGCTTCAAAAGGCCCTGGAGTCGCGTTTCGACGTGGTGGTGGAACTCACCGAGCCGTCCGATCAGGACGACGTGCCGGTGATCCTGCACAACAACAAGTTCGTCGAGCCGGTGGAGAGCGTGGTGGAGAGCTACAGCCTGCCGGGCAAAGGCGAGATGGATCCGTCCGGCGCCGTGGCCATGTTCTACTATGTATTGTTTGGCCTGATGCTCTCGGATGCGGCCTACGGCCTCATCATGATCATCGGCTGTACCTATTGTCTGAAAAAAATCAAAAACCTTGAACCCGGATTCCGGAAGATGTTAAAGATGTTTCTCTACTGCGGCATCTCCACTACCTTCTGGGGCTTCATGTTCGGCAGCTTCTTCGGAGACGCGGTGAATGTAATCGCCACCACCTTCTTCGGACGGCCGGATATCCGACTGGCGCCGATCTGGTTTGAGCCGGTGAGCCTGCCCATGAAGATGCTGGTGTTCGCCTTTGCACTTGGTATCCTGCACCTGTTCACAGGCCTTGGAATCAAGCTGTACAGCTGTGTGAAGGGCGGCAGCGTGACGGATGCGCTTTACGATGCGGGATTCTGGTACATGCTGGTGGGCGGAGCGATCCTCTATCTGCTGACAATGCCCATGTTTACCGATATGCTGGGACTGAGCTTTGTGGTTCCCGCGGCCGTGGGCAACGTATGCGCCGTGCTGGCGGTGATCGGCGCGGTGGGGATTATTCTCACCAGCGGCAGAGAGTCCAAAAACTGGTTCAAGCGCATCTTAAAGGGGCTTTACGGCGTTTACGGCGTAACCTCTTACCTGAGCGACATCCTGTCCTACTCCAGACTGCTGGCGTTGGGACTGGCGACCAGTGTTATCTCCACAGTGTTTAACAAGATGGGAAGCATGCTCGGAGGAAATATTTTCGGAGCGATTGTATTTATCCTGGTGTTCTTAATAGGCCACAGCCTGAACCTGGCGATCAACGCCCTGGGCGCCTACGTGCACACCAACCGTCTGCAGTTTGTAGAGTTTTTTGGAAAGTTTTATGAGGGCGGCGGAAGGAAATTTGAGCCTTTTGCCATTCACACGAAATATTATAAAGTCAAGGAGGACATTTAACTATGGGAAATCTCGGAATTGTATTTGCACTTACAGGGGCAGCGCTGGCAGCACTTTTAGCGGGAATTGGTTCTGCAATCGGAGTGGGTATCGCGGGTGAGGCCGCCGCGGGCGTTATCACGGAAGACCCCAACAAGTTCAGTAAAGTTCTGGTTCTGCAGCTTCTGCCCGGTACGCAGGGTATTTACGGCCTGCTGATCGGTTTCATCACCCTGACTCAGATCGGTATCATGGGCGGCGATCCCAACGTTTCCGTAGCCAAGGGTCTGTTATATCTGGCAGCCTGCCTTCCCATGGCGTTTGTGGGCCTGTGGTCCGCGATGAAGCAGGGCAAGGCCTCCGTGGCAAGTATCGGCCTGGTCGCAAAGCGTCCGGAGCAGTTCGGTAAAGCCATGATCTTCCCGGCAATGGTTGAGACCTACGCCATCCTGGCTCTTCTGATCTCCATCCTGTCCATCTTCGGCATCGGCGGACTGGCAATTTAAGTCTACAGTCGGCGGAAGAATGAACATAACGGGAAAGGAGAACAACGCATGGCGGGATTAGACAAGATTATCGCCCGGATTCAGGCAGAGTCTGAGGAAGCGGCGGCCCGTACTCTGGAGGCGGCGAAGGCCGAGGCGGAAACGATTCTCCAGAACGCCAGGGAGGAAGCGGCCGCAGAGTGCGCTGCCATCGGCAGAAAAGCGGAACAGGCCGCGGCCAATATCCTGGATCGGGGCCATTCTGCGGCGGAGCTGAAAAAGCGGCAGAGAATCCTGGCCGAGAAACAGGTATTGATAGGCAGAATTATCGGTGAAGCAAAACAGCAACTGAAAAATATGCCCAAGGAGGCGTATTTTGAAAATATCGTGAAGCTGGCGGTGAAGGCAAGCCAGAACGGCAAGGGGACCATCCTGTTCTCAAAGGCCGATCTGGACCGCCTTCCGGAGAATTTCGCGGACACCTTAAACGCAGCGCTGGTTGCGGGCGGAAAAGAGGGAGCGGCGTTGACTGTCTCCAGCGAGACGCGGGACATTGACGGCGGCTTCGTGCTCACATACGGCGGCATCGAGGAGAACTGCTCCTTCGACGCGCTGTTTGATTCCGCGCACGAGATGCTGCAGGATAAGGTTCAGGAGATTCTGTTCGGCACGGTTTAGCGGGAGGTTTATGAATGGCAAAAGATCAATATGTTTATGCGGTGGCCCGCATCCGTTCCAAAGAGCTCTCCCTGCTTTCCGGTTCAGTCATTGAGCAGCTCCTGGGGGCGAAGGGGTACGACGAGTGCCTTCAGCTTCTCCGGGAAAAGAACTGGGGCGACAGCGACGCCGAGGACGCCGGGGCCATCCTGGCGGCGGAGCGTGAGAAGACCTGGCAGCTCATCGGCGAGCTGGTGAAGGACCTCTCTGTGTTCGACGTGTTCCTGTACGCCAATGATTACCACAATCTGAAGGCGGCGATCAAGGAGGCCCGGATGGACAGCGAGTATCCGGGGATCTACATCGACCAGGGGACCGTGGATGTGAAGCGCATCCGGGAAGCCATCCGCACCAGGGATTTTGCAGCGCTTCCGGAAGCCATGGCAGAGCCTGCGAAGGAGGCCTACGAGGTGCTGCTTCAGACCGGCGACGGACAGCTCTGCGATATCATCATCGACCGGGCGGCTTTAAACGCCATCTACCAGGCGGGCAAGGCCGTGGGGGACGAGTGCCTGAAGCTCTACGGTGAGCTGACGGTGGCCTCCGCTGATATCAAGACGGCGGTGCGCGCTGCGCGTACCGGCAAGGACAAAGCATTTTTGGCGCGGGCTCTGGCCCCCTGCGACACGCTGGACGTGAGCCGTCTGGCCCAGGCAGCGGTGGAGGGCGTGGACGCCATCTGCGCATATCTGGAACTCACGCCCTACGCGGAGGCGGTGGAGGAGCTTCACAAGTCGCCCTCGGCCTTCGAGCGGTGGTGTGACAACCTGCTGATCCGAAAGATCCGCCCCCAGAGATTCAACCCCTTCGGGCTGGGACCTCTGGCAGCGTATATTCTGGCGCGGGACAACGAAATCAAGACAGTACGGATCGTGCTTTCCGGTAAGCTTAACCACCTTCCGGAAGAATCCATCCGGGAAAGGGTAAGGGAGATGTATGTATAAGATTGCAGTTATGGGCGACCGCGACAGCATCTACGGATTTGCGGCCCTTGGCCTTGAGCCGTTTCCCTTCACTGATCCGGCGGAGGCGGGAAAGAAAATGAGGCAGCTGGCCGAGAGCGGTTACGCGGTGATCTACATCACCGAGGCCCTGGCGGCCCAGCTGGGAGCGGAGATCGAGCGCTACCGGGAGGCGGATCTCCCGGCCATCATCCTCATCCCAGGCGTGTCCGGCAATACGGGCCAGGGTATTATGGCGGTGAAGAAATCCGTGGAGCAGGCGGTAGGTTCGGATATTATATTCAACAACTAGTGGAGGTAGAAAATGAGCAAAGGCGTGATTAAAAAAGTAGCCGGTCCGCTGGTTATCGCTGAAGGCATGCGCGACGCCAACATGTTCGACGTGGTGCGCGTGAGCGAGCAGCGGCTGATTGGCGAAATTATAGAGATTCACGGTGACAAGGCTTCCGTCCAGGTATACGAGGAGACGTCCGGCCTGGGCCCGGGCGAGCCCGTAGAGTCCACGGGTGTTCCCATGAGCGTGGAACTGGGCCCCGGCCTGATCGGAAGTATTTACGACGGAATCCAGCGTCCCCTGGACGCCATCATGGAGGTGACCGGCGGCAATCTGTTGAACCGCGGCGTTGAGGTTCCCTCCTTAAAGAGAGACAAGAAGTGGGAGTTTGTGCCCACCGCCCAGGTCGGCGACAAGGTGACCGGCGGCGACATCATCGGTACGGTCCAGGAGACCGACGTGGTGCAGCAGAAGATCATGATCCCCGTGGGCGTTGCAGGCACCATCACCTATATCAGCGCCGGCGAGTACACGGTGACCGCCACGGTTGCGGTGGTGACCGACGACCGGGGCGAGGAGCATCCCATCGGCCTCATGCAGAAGTGGCCGGTGCGCCGCGGGCGTCCCTACAAGACCAAGCTGTCCCCGGATATGCCTCTGGTAACCGGACAGCGCGTCATCGACACATTGTTCCCCATCGCCAAGGGCGGCGTTGCGGCGGTTCCCGGCCCCTTCGGTTCCGGTAAGACCGTGGTGCAGCACCAGCTGGCAAAATGGGCGGATGCGGATATCGTGGTATACATCGGCTGCGGCGAGCGCGGAAACGAGATGACCGACGTTCTGAACGAGTTCCCGGAGCTGAAGGATCCCAAGACCGGCAAGAGTCTGATGGAGCGGACGGTGCTGATCGCCAACACATCCGACATGCCCGTGGCGGCCCGTGAGGCTTCCATCTATACCGGTATCACCATCGCAGAGTATTTCCGCGACATGGGTTATTCCGTGGCCCTGATGGCCGACTCCACCTCCCGCTGGGCCGAGGCTCTGCGTGAGATGAGCGGACGTCTGGAGGAGATGCCCGGTGAGGAGGGCTACCCCGCGTACCTGGGTTCCCGTCTGGCGCAGTTCTACGAGCGCGCCGGCCGCGTGATCTCCCTGGGCAGCGAGGGCAGAGAGGGCGCGCTGTCCGTAATCGGAGCCGTGTCCCCCGCAGGCGGAGATATCTCCGAGCCTGTAACCCAGGCCACCCTGCGAATCGTAAAAGTATTCTGGAGTCTGGACTCCAACCTGGCCTATAAGCGCCATTTCCCGGCGGTGAACTGGCTGACCAGCTATTCCCTGTACGTGGACACCATGGAGAAATGGTTCAACGCCGAGGTGGAGAGCGACTGGACCGAGCTGCGCGGACGCCTGATGCTGTTGCTTCAGGAAGAGGCGGAGCTGGATGAGATCGTGAAGCTGGTTGGTATGGACGCCCTGTCCGCACCCGACCGCCTGAAGCTGGAGGCGGCCCGCTCCATCCGCGAGGACTTCCTGCATCAGGACGCCTTCCACGAGGTGGACACCTTCACATCCTTAAAGAAACAGCACATGATGATGATGCTGGTGCTGGCATACTACGATCAGGCAGGCGAGGCTCTGAACAAGGGCGTGAACATCGAGCGCCTGGTGAACCTGCCGGTCCGCGAGACCATCGGACGTTTCAAATACACTCCCGAGGGCGAGCTGGACAAAGCCTACGACAACATTCTCGACACGCTGCGCATTGAGATTGGCGACGAGCTGAGCAGAAAGGAGGACTTCTAATGCCTAAAGAATACAGGACAATCGAAGAGGTTGCCGGTCCCCTTATGCTGGTACGCGGCGTTCAGGGCGTAACCTACGATGAATTGGGAGAAATCGAGCTGGCAAGCGGTGAGAAGCGCCGCTGTAAAGTTCTGGAAATTGACGGTGGAAACGCGCTGGTACAGCTGTTCGAATCCTCCACCGGTATCAACCTGGATTCCAGTAAGGTCCGTTTCCTGGGCCGTACCATGGAGCTGGGCGTATCCGAGGATATGCTGAGCCGTATCTTCGACGGATTGGGCCGTCCCATCGACGGAGGCCCCGACATCCTGCCGGAGAAGCGTATGGACATCAACGGCCTGCCCATGAACCCGGCGGCCAGAAACTACCCCCAGGAGTTCATCCAGACCGGCGTCTCCGCCATCGACGGACTGAACACCCTGGTAAGAGGACAGAAGCTGCCGATCTTCTCGGCGTCCGGTCTGCCCCACGCCAACCTGGCGGCGCAGATCGCCCGTCAGGCTAAGGTGCGCGGCACCAGCGATCCCTTCGCCGTGGTGTTCGCCGCCATGGGTATCACCTTCGAGGAAGCCAACTTCTTCATGGAGAGCTTCAAGGAGACGGGCGCTATCGACCGAAGCGTCATGTTCATCAACCTGGCAAACGACCCCGCCGTAGAGCGTATCGCCACCCCGCGTATGGCTCTGACCGCGGCCGAGTACCTGGCCTTTGAGAAGAACATGCACGTGCTGGTGATTCTGACCGATATCACCAACTATGCCGACGCACTGCGCGAGGTATCCGCAGCCCGAAAAGAGGTTCCGGGACGCCGCGGTTACCCCGGCTACATGTACACCGACCTGGCCTCCTTATACGAGCGCGCAGGCCGTCAGAAGGGCAAGAACGGTTCCATCACCATGATCCCGATCCTGTCCATGCCTGAGGACGACAAGACCCATCCCATCCCCGACCTGACCGGCTACATCACCGAGGGCCAGATCATCCTGAGCCGCGAGCTGTACCGCAAGGGCGTGACCCCGCCCATCGACGTGCTGCCCAGCCTGTCCCGTCTGAAGGATAAGGGTATCGGCGAGGGCAAGACCAGAGCGGACCACGCCAACGTGATGAACCAGCTGTTCGCGGCTTACGCAAGAGGTAAGGACGCCAAGGAGCTGATGGTCATTCTGGGCGAGGCGGCTCTGACCGATATGGATAAGCTGTACGCCAAGTTCGCCGACGCCTTTGAGAAGGAGTACGTGTCCCAGGGCTACTACGCGAACCGCGACATTGAGGAGACCATGGAGATTGGTTGGAAATTGCTGCGTATTCTGCCGAGAACCGAGCTTAAGCGTATCAAGGACACCTATCTGGATCTGTACTACGACGAGAAGTAACCGGTGAACTCGTAACGAAAGGAAGTTGACAGAGTATGGCTGCAAAACATGTGAACCCTACGCGTATGGAGCTTACGCGCCTGAAGAAAAAGCTGACCACAGCCGTGCGCGGCCATAAGCTTTTGAAGGATAAGCGGGATGAGCTGATGCGTCAGTTCCTGGAGCTGGTGCGGGAGAACAAGGCGCTGCGGGAGAAGGTGGAGGCCGGCATCGCGGCTGCGAACCAGAACTTTGTTCTGGCCCGCTCCGGCATGACGGACGAGGCGTTAAACGTAGCCCTGATGGCCCCCAAGCAGGAGGTCTATCTGGAGTCCGAGACCAGAAACGTCATGAGCGTGGAGATCCCGGTGTTCCACTACAAGACCAGGACCTCGGATGCCAACGACATCTACTCCTACGGATTTGCGTTTACTTCCAGCGATCTGGACGACGCGGTGAAGAGCCTGGCGGACCTTCTGCCGGATATGCTGCGCCTGGCGGAGATTGAGAAGTCCTGCCAGCTGATGGCCGCCGAGATCGAGAAGACCAGACGCCGCGTAAACGCGCTGGAGCACGTCATGATCCCGGAGACCCGGGAGAACATCCGCTACATCACCATGAAGCTGGACGAGAACGAGCGAAGCTCCCAGGTCCGCCTGATGAAGGTCAAGGACATGATGCTGGAGGAAGCCCACCATTACAGCGCCAGAGAAGTGGTGCCTGTGGTGGAGGAAGTGTAGAGATAAAGAGAAATTTAAAAACGCCGTTCCGGCCCTGCGATATCAGCGGGGCGGAGCGGCGTTTTTGTGGCTTTATATTCCCAGAGAGCCGTTTTTAAAATACTGCCGCGCCATGTCGAGCAGCTTCCCGGCCGCCAACGGCAGGTAGGCCTCCGGGGGCTGTGCGGCGCAGATGGAGTAGAAGATATCCTCGTCGTTTTCCAGGTAAAAATATTTCTCGCTGGGGCTGGTGGTCCTGGGAATCAGCATGCATTCCGGGATAATGGCGAAGCCCATTCCGGCCTTGGAGCAGCGGCGGACCATCTCCACGCCGTAGCCAGACAGCTGTTTTAAATGCACCTGGGCGCCGGAGCGGGAGAGAATCTCCTTGATCATGTGGTACAGCGGGTTGGAGGGGCTGAATTCCAGCAGGGTCTCGCCCTCAAGCTGCTTTAAGGACAGGGTGGGGAAGCGCTCCCCGGGCTTTTGAATCCCCTGGCTTTCCAGCGGGTGGCCGGGAGGCGCGGAGAGCACCAGCCTGCATTTTAAGACCATGGATTTCTCAAATTTGGAGGAGATGGCCTCCGGAAGGCCGATGATAAAATCCAGGGAACCCAGGGAGAGCATATTTTCCAGCTCCAGGTCGGTCTGCTGGGTCACGTGGACGTCCACCCCGGGATATTCCCCGTTGAAGGTGGGGAGAATCTCGCTCAAAAAGGAACCGTTCAGGTAGTAGGGCACCCCGATCTGCAGGCGTCCGGTCTGAAGGTTGTTCACGTCGGAGATGAAATGCTCCAGCTTCCGGTAGCTGCCCAGAATTTCCTTGGCCTGAATCAGGAACTGTTCGCCGATGAAGGTGGGCACAAGCCCCGCGTTGGTGCGGGTAAAAAGGGTTGCGTTCAGCTCCGCCTCCACCTTCTTTAGGGCCTGGCTCAGAGAGGGCTGGGAGATGTAGAGGCGCTGGGCGGCCTTGGTGATATTGTTCTCTTCGGCAATCGCAATCATGTACTGGAAATCTCTTATTGTCATAATAAACCCCTTGCTTTACAAAAGGAATCTGTTTTCCGTTCAGGTGACTCATAATTCTTAATAAGTCTATCATAAAAATCGCCTATCATCCACACATGTTTTAAGTATTGGTAAAAATAATGCAAAATTATTATAATTGTCCTATCAACAGTAAGACAAAAAACGACAAGGCGCCGGTCGTTTTTTGAAATGTAGCAACTATAATGGAGGAGTATACATATGGGTGAGAAAAAGCAAGGTTCTCTGAGTAAGACAGCCATCATATCTTATGGATTCGGCGGAGCGGCGACAACGCTGATCATGGCGTTTAAAAACAGGTTCGCCATGAACTTTATGACCGATATCGCGGGGGTGTCCGCGGCGGTTATCGGCACATGGATGATGCTGATTACCATTTTTGACGCGATCAACGATCCGATCATCGGGGGTATGGCGGACCGGACCAATACTAAATGGGGAAAATACCGTCCCTGGATGATATTCGGCTCCGTGGCCCTGGCGGTTGTGATCGTGATGCAGTTTACCAACCCCAATCTGGGAAATGCCAACCTGATCTATTTTATCATCGTCATGGTCCTGTTCTCCATCACCTTCACCTCCGTCCAGGTGTCCTGGCAGGCGTTGAACTCCGTGATGGCAACGGATCCCAATGAGAGAAACCGGCTCCTGGCCTCCAGGCAGTTCCTGGGGCTGGTGGCTTCCAACGCCATTGGTATTTTCACGATTCCCGTGGTCACCTATTTCGGAGGCGGAGCGAAAGGATGGCAGATTATCACGATCATCTTTGCGCTGGTAGCCATGTCCTCCATGTGGTTTGCGGCCTGGGGCGCCAGAACAAAGGATTACAAGGATTCCATTCCCAATCCCCAGAAAATGAGCTTCAGGGGCAACCTCAAACTGATCCTGAACAACAAGGCCGCGGTGCTTGGCGGACTTTCCCTGGCAGGCTTCCAGCTGGCGCGAAACGTGCTGAGCGCGGCGGATATGTACTACTACAAATATGTGGCCGAGGACGTGAGCATCATCGCGGCGGCGGCCAGCTTCACGCTGATTCTCAACTTTGCCTGCGTGCCCTTTATGCCCAAGATCGTGCGCATGTTCGGCAAGAAGAAAGCGGCGGCCATCGGCCTGCTGGTCCACATGTTCCGCCCCATCGTCACTATGTTCCTGGGCACGGGAATGTCCAGAAATATCATTATTATGGCGGTGGTCATGACCTTCCTGGGAAATATGATCTCCAACTTCGCCCTGCTGGCCATGATACCCGACTGTACCGATTACACGGAATACAAATACGGCACAAACTGCGCGGCCCTGATCAATTCAGCCATGACCTTCCTTCAGAAGTTCGGCCAGGCGTTTTCCACCTTCATCGTGGGCCTGGTGCTCAGCGGAGCGGGTTACGCGGCGGACGCTACCATCAGCGGCCAGGTGGTGGACGCCATTATGGCAAACATCACGTTTATCCCCATGATCATCACGGCGGTTACCCTGGTGTTCCTGTATTTCTATCCGATTACAGAAGCTTACGGGCGTAAGATGAGAGAAGAACTGACGGTCAGACGGCAGCAGAAGAAAGCATAAGAGGTGATAAAAATGACGGTAAAACAGCTGATTGAAAAGAACCATGATTATATTCTGGAAATGCGCCGGGAGTTCCACCGGCATCCCGAGCTCTCCTGCCAGGAGGAGCGGACCTCCAGGCGGATTTGTGAAGAACTGGAAAAAATGGGGATTTTCCACACGGTGGTGGGAAACCGCAACGTGGTGGGAATCATCAACCCCGGAGCGCCCGGAAAGCGCATCGCCATCCGTGGCGACATTGACGCCCTGCCCATAACGGAGGAGACCGGGCTTCCCTTCGCCTCCGAGAACCCTGGCGTGATGCACGCCTGCGGCCACGACGGCCACGCGGCCATTCTCCTGGGCATCGGAAAGAGCCTTCAGGAGATTGCGGGGCAGTTAAACGGAAGCGTGTTCCTGTGCTTCCAGATCGCCGAGGAAATCGGCAAGGGCGCGGATGAGATCGTGGAGTATCTGAAGGCCAACGGAGGGGTGGACGAGGTGATCAGCACCCATCTGATGTCCTGGCTTCCGTTAGGCAGCGTGACCATACCCGACGGGCCGGTGGCCTCCGGCTTCTGCCTGTTCAACATCAAGGTGCAGGGAGTGGGCGGACATGGTTCCAGGCCCCACCTGGCCGTGAACCCGCTGATGCCGGCTGCGGAGATTCTGCTGAAGATCGCGGCCATTCCCGCCAACCGCCACAACACCTTCGACACCTGTGTGGTAAGCCCCTGCGCCATCAACGGGGGAAATAAATCCAATATCATTCCGGAGACAGCCACCATCATCGGCAGCATCCGCTCCTTCAAGTATGGGGATGCCCAGAAGATCATGGGCGTCATGAAGGAGATCGCGGAGCACACGGCCAGGTCCTACGGGGCCAAGGCGGAGGTGACCGCGCCCAAGGGATTTGCGGCCCCGGCCATCAACAACGACGAGGTTGCGGCAAGGGGAAGAGCGCTGGCGCGGGAGATGGGCCTGGAGGTGATCACGCCGGAATATCCCAACATCGGATCGGACAACTACGCGGATTTCCTGGAAGCGTTTCCCGGCTTCTACTGTTTCATCGGATCCATGAAGGACGGGGAGAACATCACCAACAACCACCATCACCCCAAGTTTGACATCGACGAGAGCAGCCTGGACGCTTCGGCGGAGTTTATGGCGGAGTATGCGGTGCGCTTCCTGAAATAGGGACGCCCGCGGGAGGAACGAGGGCATGACGGAACAATTTGATCAGATTTATGACAGAAGAGGGTACAACTGCATCAAGTGGAGCAGGAATCCCTATGACCATCCCGATTTTATTCCCATGGGCATCGCGGACATGGACATTGCCACGCCGGATTTTGTGATCGACGGGATCCGGAAACGGCTGGACCACCCAATGCTTGGCTATTTCAGGCCCGACGAACGGTTTTTCCAGGCCATTCTGAGGTGGCAGAAAGAACAGTACGGGACAGCGGATCTGTCCCGGGAGGACGTCGCAGTCCAGACCTCGGTGCTGGGAGGCGTGGCGTCCGCCGTCAGGGCGTTCACCGAGCCGGGCGACGGGGTGTTGGTTCAGGCCCCCGGATATTTTAACTTTGCCCAGGTCATAAACGGGCTGGGGCGCAGGCTGGTGACGACAAGACTGGTCTGGGACGGGGAAATGTACAGGGTGGACTTGGAACAGATGGAGCGCCAGGCGGTGGAAAATCACGTGAAGGCTTTTCTGCTCTGCTCCCCCCACAATCCCACGGGCCGGGTCTGGAGCCGGGAAGAGCTTGAAGCCATGGCCGGAATCTGCCGCCGTCATGGAATCCCGGTGATTGCGGATGAGATTTGGGCGGACCTGGTGTTTGACAAAGCCCATATTCCCTTCCATTCGGTGTCGGAATGGGCTGCCCACAACACCATCTCCCTGTACGCGCCCACAAAGACCTTTAACATGGCGGGGATTACCATCGCCTACAGCGTGGTGAAAAATCCGGAGCTCAGGGAGCGGTTTGAGAGGGAATGCCAGAGCAGCCATTACAACCTGCCCAATCTGCTGTCCGCCGAGGCGTTGACGGCGGCTTATGAGAGCGGGGCGGAGTGGAAGAAGGAGCTTTGCGCCTATCTGAAGAACAATACGGAGCTGGCGGCGGAATTTTTCCATCAGAATTACCCGGGGGTGATTGTCCCTGCGCCACAGGGGACCTATCTTTTGTGGCTGGACTTTCGCCCCATGGGGCTGGGATCGGACGAACTTTTGGAACGATTTGGAAAAGCTGGGCTGTACTTTAACGACGGTCGCACCTGTATTGACTACGGCGACGGCTGTCTCAGGATGAACGCGGCCATGCCGCGGCCGAGGCTTCTGGAGGTGTTCCGGCGGATCGGGGAAGTATTATAAGGCGGTGACGGATGATGATAAATGAAAAACGGTTATTGGAACGGTTCCTGGAATACATTCAGATCGACAGCGAGTCCGGCGGGGAGGGGGACTTCGCCGGCCGGCTGAAGGAAGAATTCGGAAAAATGGGGATTGCGGCCGCACAGGACCGGGCGGGCGAACACGCGGGGAACCTGTTTGTCTCCATCCCCGGAAACGAGGAGCAGGAGCCCCTGCTGTTTACCGCCCACATGGACACGGTGGTGCCGGGCAGAGGAATTTGCCCCAAAATCCGGGATGGTCTGATCTTCAGTGGGGGCGATACCATTCTGGGCGGGGACGACAAATCCGGTATCGCGGCCGTCATGGAAGCGGTTCAGGTGATAACGGAGCGGGGACTGGACCACCGGCCCATTGAAATTCTGTTTACGGTCCAGGAAGAAACCGGATTAAACGGCAGCAGGGGCGCGGATTTAAGCGCCGTGAGGTCCAGGTATTCCCTGGCGGTGGACGGCTGCGGCCCCATGGACGAGATCGTGACGGTGGGAGCCGGGCAGGCGAACATCGGGATCGAGATCACCGGGCGCGCGGCCCACGCCGGGAACAGCCCGGAGCAGGGCGTCAGCGCCATCATGGCTGCGGCGGACGCGGTCTCCTCCATGCGTCTGCTGAAAATCGACGAAGAGACCACCGCAAACATCGGTTCCATCATGGCGGACAACCCCACGAATATCGTGTGCAGCCATGTGAAAATGGCGGCGGAGGTGCGCAGCCGGAGTAAGGAGAAGCTGGACCGCCAGGTCCGGCATATGAGGGACTGTGTTGAAAACGCCTGCAAAAAGCATGGGGCGGGTTTCCGGTTTGACACGACCTATCCCTATGCGTCGTTTCGGGTGGAGGACGAGGCGTTTCTGGGCCTCGTGCGCTCGGCCTACGAGCGAATGGGGGTTCAGTGCAAATGCGGCGCCACCATGGTGGGAAGCGATTCCAACATATTGAACGAGAAGGGAATCGTCTCCATTGTGGTTCCCACAGGCATGACCAATCCCCATGCCCTGACGGAGCAGATATCGGTGGAGGATTTGAAATTTACGGCCGGGCTGATGTTGGAGCTGATGGCGGTATCATAGTGGAGGTTGAGGCCAGATGCTTGTGAGCAGCTGGCCTTTTTAAATCTGCCTTCGCTTTACTTTCCGCCTCCCCGGTGTTAAAATGAAACCGGAACTGTGTCCGGCCGGGGGAAAATGCCCGGCGGGCCTGGAATTGGTGAATGAGGAACACGAGAGATGGAGACAAAGCGCGTTAAAATTGAAGATACAGCCAGAATCCACGACAGGGAGTTATTGGAGGCGGCGGAGATACTGCGGGAGGGCGGACTGGTGGCTTTCCCCACGGAGACGGTGTACGGCCTGGGGGCCAACGCCCTGGACGAGGCGGCTGCCCGGAAGATCTATGAGGCCAAGGGGCGTCCCTCGGACAACCCGCTGATCGCCCATGTGGCGGACCCGGAGGACGTGGAGGCGCTGGTGGAGTACATACCGGAGAACGGGCGCAAGCTGATGGAGGCATTTTGGCCGGGCCCGCTGACCATGATCTTCCCCAAGAGTCCCGCCGTGCCCTACGGCACCACCGGCGGCCTGGATACGGTGGCCATCCGCATGCCCAGCGACCCGGTGGCCAACCGCCTGATCGCCCTGGCCGGGGTGCCGGTGGCGGCCCCCAGCGCCAACACCTCCGGGCGTCCCAGCCCCACCACGGCGGACCACGTCTGGCAGGACATGAACGGGCGCATCGACATGATCATCGACGGCGGCCCCGTGGGAATCGGCGTGGAGTCCACCATCGTGGACGTGTCCTGCCGGATTCCTACCGTGCTGCGGCCCGGAGCCATCACCATGGAGATGCTGCGGGAGGTGCTGGGCGAGGTGAAGATTGATCCGGCCATCCTGGGCCCCATGGGCGCTGATATGAAGCCCAAGGCGCCGGGCATGAAGTACAAGCACTACGCGCCCAAGGCGGAGCTGACGCTGGTGGAGCCGGCTGAAGGGCAGGGCGAGGACGCCGCGGCGGTGGAGCGCATGATCCTGCGGGTGAATGAGCTGGCCAAGGAGAAGCTGGCGGCCGGAAGCCGGGTGGGCATTATCTGCACCGACGAGTCCCGGGACCGCTACGAGGGCGGCCTGGTGCGCAGCATCGGAGCCCGGGCCAAAAAGGAGACCGTGGCCCACAATCTGTACGCGGTGCTGCGGGAATTTGACGATCTGAAGGTGGACTATATCTATTCTGAAAGCTTTTCCGAGGACCATCTGGGGCAGGCGATTATGAACCGGTTATCCAAGGCGGCGGGGTATCATATCGAGCGGGTGTGAGTTGGGAGATCCGCAGACAGGAACTTCACAAACAGGAGGCATTCATGGAAAAGCAGACGTTAGGCGAGATCACCGCCCAGAAGCTGGTGCGGATGATCCAGGAAAAGGGGTACGTGCCCGGGGACAAGCTGCCCACGGAGATGGAGCTGTCCGAGGTCCTGGGCGTGGGGCGCAACACCGTGCGGGAGGCACTGCGCATCCTCATGTCCCGGAACATCGTGACCATCCGCCAGGGCTCCGGCACCTTCGTGTCGGAGAAGAACGGCATCCCTGACGACCCCCTGGGATTTACCATGATGGAGGACACCGGGAAGCTGACCAGGGACCTGCTGCAGGTGCGGGTGATCCTGGAGCCGCCCATCGCGGCCCTGGCGGCCCAGAACGCCACCGAAGAGGACCTGGCCCGGCTGGAGCAGATACTGGACGAGGTGGAGGCCCTGGTGCGGGAGCGGAAGGACTACGCGGAGAAGGACTCCCAGTTCCACGCCCAGATCGCCGCGTGCAGCCACAACACGGTGATGTCCAATCTGGTCCCGGTGATCACAGACGGCGTGCGGGTGTTCGCCAGCGCGGTTCGTGAGACGGAATACGACCAGACGCTGGTGTCCCACCGGGCCATTTTCGAGGCAATCCGGGACAAAAAGGCGGTGGAGGCCCAGCAGGCTATGTATTTCCACCTGATGTACAACCAGAACCGGTATTTGATGGAACAGAATAGTTGATGATTCATGGGATGAATATTACGATTCATCCCATTTTTTTATTGACGAATCCCGCTTGGTGTGGTAAAAATAAACTATATTCATGGGATGAATAAATGCTCATGTCTGGAACAAGCCGGAAAGCCACGAGAGATCAGGAGGGGCGGAGGAAATGGAACAACGGTATGATGTATTGATAATCGGCGGGGGCGTGGTCGGAAGCGCCATCGCCAGGGAAATGTCCAGGTATCAGCTGAAAATCGGCGTGCTGGAGAAGAACCTGGACGTCTGCTATGAGACCAGCGGGCGCAATTCCGCTGTGGTTCACGGCGGTTTTGCCTATGACACCGGGACGCTGAAGGCGAAGCTGTGCGTGGAGGGAAACCGGATGATGGATCAGTTGTCTGAAGAGCTGGATTTCCGGTTCCAGCGCTGCGGAAAGGTGCTGGTGGGCAACACGTACGAGGACATGGAGACCTTAAAGCGCACGCTGAAGCAGGGGGAGGCCAACGGAGCCAGGGGGCTGGTGATCATTGACAAGGAAAAGCTCCACCAGCTGGTTCCTGCGGTGGTGGGAGAGTTCGCCATGTTTTCGCCTTACAGCGGCATTTTAGACCCCTTCAACTACACCATCGCCCTGGCGGAGAACGCCCATGACAACGGAGTGGACTACTATCTGGACCACGAAGTGACGGCCATCGGCCGGGACGGGGAGGGCGAGTATCATCTGACCACCAGTCAGGGGACATTTTCCGCCCGCTGGGTGGTCAACAGCGCGGGACTGGGCTGCGGCAAAATTTCCGACATGCTGGGAATCAAGGGATACAAGGTGATCGGCTCCAAGGGCGATTATATCATCCTGGACAAACGCACCGGCCCCCTCCTTCCCATGCCCGTCTACCCGGTGCCCAGCAACACCTACATGGGCATCCATGTGACCAATACCACGGACGGCAACGTGATCATCGGGCCCAACGCGGAGACGGTGACAGACTTCGCGTACTACGGCGTGCCCCAGGAGAACATGGATTATCTGGCAGACAGCGCTTCCGACCTGTGGCCCTGCATCCACAAATCGGACTACATACGCAATTACTCCGGCATTCTGCCCAAATGGGTGGACGATCAGGGCGTGATCCAGGATTTTAAGATCGAAATTCGGGACGATCTGGCTCCACGGGCCATCAACCTGGTGGGCATCGAGTCCCCGGGCCTGACCGCGGCCGTGCCCATCGCCCGGTACGCCATCGGTCTGATGAAGGAGCGGGAGGAATTAAAGCCCAACCCGGACTTCAACCCGGTGCGCAGGGGAATCGTCCATTTTGCGGAGCAGCCCTTAGAAGAGCAGGCCAGGCTGGTCGCAGAGAACCCGGATTACGGCGAAGTGGTCTGCCGCTGCGAGAAGGTGACCAGGGCGGAGATTCTCCAGGCCATCCACAACCCCCTGGGCGTGGACACCATGGTGGGGATCAAGTACAGGACCCGCTCCATGATGGGGCGCTGCCAGGGCGGTTACTGCCAGATGCGCATCGCAAAGATGATCGAGGAGGAGCTGGGAAAGACTGAGACGGAGGTGCGCTACGCCAGAACCGGTTCCCGGATGTTCTTCGGCAAAGTCCGTGAGGAGGTGTTGTGATGGAGATTCGTAAGGAAAATGTAGATGTTGTCATCGTGGGAGGCGGCCCGGCGGGGCTGGCAGCCGCGGTCAGGCTGTACGAGCAGGGAATCCGGGACATTTTGATCCTGGAGCGGGAAACGCATCTGGGCGGGATTCTGCGCCAGTGTATCCACGACGGATTCGGCCTGACCCGTTTTAAGACCACCCTCAGCGGCCCGGAGTACGCACAGCGCTTTATCGACCAGGTGAAGGAGCTGGGGATTCCCTATGTGACGGACACCACGGTGCTGGAGGTGAGCCGCGGCAAGGTGGTGACCGCCGTTTCCTCCGGTGGGCTGGTGCAGTGGCAGGCCAAAGCCGTGATTCTGACCATGGGCTGCCGGGAGCGGACCCGCGGAGCCCTGGGCATTCCCGGGGAGCGGCCCACAGGGGTGTTCACCGCGGGGGTGGCCCAGGCATATATGAACCTGTACAACCGGATGCCCGCCAAAGAGGTGGTGATCCTGGGCTCCGGCGACATTGGCATGATCATGGCCAGGCGGTTGACGCTGGAAGGGGCCCACGTGCAGGCTGTATTTGAGATTCAGCCGTACCCCAGCGGGCTTCCCAGGAACATCGAGCAGTGCCTGAACGACTATGATATCCCCCTGTATCTGAGCCACACGGTGACGGAAATACATGGGAACTCCAGGCTGACGGGGGTGACGGTGTCCGCAGTGGACGAACACTTTAAACCCATCCCCGGAACGGAGCGGGAGTACCGGTGCGACACCCTGATCCTGTCCGTGGGCCTGATCCCGGAGAACGAGCTTTCCATAGACGCGGGCGTGGACCTGGACAGCCGCACCAGAGGCGCGGTGGTGGATGAATATTTCCAGACCGGAGTGGAGGGGATATTCGCCGCGGGGAATGTGCTCCACGTCCACGACCTGGTGGACTTCGTGTCCATGGAGGCGGAAGATCTGGCGGAGAGCGCCGCGGAATATGTGCGGCGGGGCCGTCTGCCGGAATGCCCGCTGGCGGTGCGCACGGACGGGAATATCAACCACACGGTGCCCCAGCGGGTCAGCGGAACCAGGGCGTTCAAGCTGTCCATGCGGGTGAACCGGCCCGTGAAGGACTGCCGTGTGGTGGTGCGCCAGAACGGTGTGGAGCTTGCGTCTAAGAAAATGAAGAAGGCAATCCCGGCGGAAATGATCCAGCTTGCCGTAAAAGCGGACCGGATCGCGCAGAACGGGGATCTGGAGGTGAGCGTGGAATGTTGAGAGAGTTTACGTGTATTATCTGCCCCAACGGCTGTGAGATTACCGCGGGGGTGGAGGACAATCAGATTGTGTCCATCGAGGGCGCTCTTTGCCCCAAGGGCGAAGCCTACGTCAACCAGGAGCTGACCGATCCCCGGCGCAACATCGCCACATCGGTGCTGGTAAAGGGTGGCGAGCTGCCTCTGGCCAGCGTGCGCCTGACAAACCCCATCCCCAAGGCGAGGATATTCGACGCCATGGCCGAGATACGCGGCGTCGCGGTGGACGCGCCGGTGGAGGCCGGGACCGTGGTGATTAAGGGGATTCTGGGGCTGGACAGCGACGTGATTGTGACGAAAGGGGTGGGGAGGCGATAGCTTCCCGAATCATAGGACTTTTGAGTAATGGCCCGCAGGCTGCGCCAGCGGCCCATTACATCCAGCAATCGCCCGCAGGCTGCGCCAGCGGATCATTACATTCAGCAATCGCCCGCAGGCTGCGCCAGCGGCCCATTACATTCAGCAATCGCCCACAGGCTGTGCCAGTGGATCATTACAGCCAAGTAAAACAGGCCGGAGCACGTTGTGATACGCGTCCGGTCTGTTTTTCTTATATACCAAATTCTTTAAACAGCTGCTCCTGATATGCGGGATCAGAGGCGGAGCGGATGATGTCATCCGCACGCCCTGCCGCCGCCAGCCGGGTGATCAATGCGTTCACCCGCTCCTGGCCGTGATGGGTGCCCTGTACGACGCCCGCTTCCAAGCCCTCCTCATAGCTGATCTTCTTCTCACTGTTGATATGCAGTTCCTCGTCGTATTCCGATAAGATCATTTCTCTCACCTCCTCGCGGTGTTTCAACAGGAAGCTTTTTAAGATGTCATTCTGGATACAATCCTCCACGGCCTGATCCACCGCCGCTTCCAGGTGAAGGCCCTCATTCAGACGGCTGCGGACCGCGTTGATCAGAAAAGCGTACTCGTACAGCTTCCGGCAGCTCCTCATCATCTCTTCATTATGCCCAAAATTGATGTTGATCATGGTGGCGGTGCACTCCAGGCAGGGAACGCCTTCAGCCTGGGAGAACAAATCGGACAGCCGCAGCTCCATACGGTCCGGCTGATCCATAGTTCCGTTGTAAAACACGACGAACTCGGGAAATGGAAGGGACAGCGGACGCCGGGAATAGAGATCCAGCTGGTGTTCCTTTATGTAACCCTGGTAAAGGCGGCTGAAATAGAACAGTCCCCGAAGCGGCATGTTCGGATTCCAGGTGCTTTGGGCCTCGTATAAGCTGAGATGCTGCCCGATCAGAAACGAGATATCGTTCTTCATGCCCAGATACAGAACATCCCCGATGGTCGTGATGATCAGGTCGTCGGGATTCTGATAATGGGAGCCGTTGAGGGCATTGTAGAGCGCCAGCAGTTCCTTCTTCTCGCTGAATATCACCCGGAACAGGCTGTCCTTAAACTTGTGATTTACACGCACAACTACCATGTGCATTTCTCCTTTCATTGTACTATAAACAGAGTGGGATTGTAAATGGTGTGGAGGGATGAATTCAGAAATGAATCATGAACCGGTTACCGTTCACAGAAAACCCGAGGATAGCGGCGCGAAACGGTGTTTTTTGCCGTTTCTGTGCATCGCGAAGCGTGTTTCTGGGAACGGAGTGAACAGTAATCATGAATCACAGATGCCCTTACGGGCCTGGAACAGTTTCCGAAGCTCCCGGAACCTGTTTTAGAAAGATAAGAACAGGATAGCACAATCCGGTCAGCGGCGCAACATCAACTTTTCCTGTGATTGCCGTTTCACATGTTATTGTTTTTTTCTTCAATATGTTCTATGATAAAAGGAAACAGTTCCGGCGGCGGGCCGGTGAGGCACGGATCTGCTGGGAGAGAATGCTTGAATTTATGGATTGAGGAGGAGAAGAAAATGACAGGAAAACGCACGGATTATATTACGTGGGACGAGTATTTTATGGGGGTGGCCATCCTGGCCGGGAAGCGGTCCAAGGATCCCAGCACCCAGGTGGGGGCCTGTATTGTGAGCCAGGACAATAAGATCCTGTCCATGGGATACAACGGATTCCCCAAGGGCTGTTCCGACGACGAATTTCCCTGGGAAAGGGAGAACGAGGCGGACGACCCCTACAACGCGAAGTATTTTTATTCCACCCACAGCGAGTTGAACGCGATTCTCAACTACCGGGGCGGAAGCCTGGAGGGAAGCAAGCTTTATGTAACCCTGTTCCCCTGCAACGAGTGCGCCAAGGCGATTATCCAGGCCGGAATCAAGACCATTGTGTACGGGCAGGACAAGTATGCGGACACTCCCGCGGTGCGGGCTTCCAAACGGATGCTGAACGCGGCGGGCGTGCGCTATTACCAGTATCAGTCCACCGGTCGCAAGATCGAGATTGAGGTGTAATCCCATGAAATTTCTTTTGGCGGCGGTGAATGCCAAATATATTCACTCCAACCTGGGGATTTACAGCCTCAAAGCCTGTGCGGACGCCCGTATGGCCGGGGGGCCGGTGGAGATCGAGTTGGCGGAGTATACCATCAACCATCAGCCGGAGCAGGTGCTCCAGGACATTTACCGCCGCAGGCCGGAGGCAGTGGGATTTTCCTGTTACATCTGGAATATCTCCTTTATCCGGGAGCTGATCGCCGACTTAGCCCTGGTGCTGCCTCATACGGAGATTTGGCTGGGCGGCCCGGAGGTTTCTTTTGAATGCGAAAGGCTGCTGCATTCCCTGCCCGCGGTTCGGGGCGTGATGAAAGGGGAGGGGGAGGAGACGTTTTGCAGGCTGGCGGCGGCCTATGGGGAGGCTGAGAGGCTGGGAGCGCTGTTGCAGGCGGAGAGTGGGATCCCAGGCCCATTGGACGCCGAGCTCGCCGCCATCCCCAACCTGGCCTTCCGGCGACGCGACGGCGGCATTTTCCAGACGCCGGACAGGCCGCCGTCGGATATGGGTTCATTTCCATTTTCTTACAAACAACTGGGGCTGGAGAATCTGGAGCATCGGATCATCTACTATGAGAGCAGCAGAGGCTGCCCTTTTTCCTGCTCCTACTGTCTGTCCTCCGTGGACAAGGCGCTGCGTTTCCGGCCCATTTCCCTGGTAAAGCAGGAGCTGGACTGGTTTCTGGAGCGAAAGGTGCCCCAGGTGAAATTTGTGGACCGCACCTTTAACTGTAAGAAAAGCCACGCTCTCGCCATATGGAGGCATATCCAGGAGCATGACAACGGCGTGACCAATTTCCATTTTGAGATTGCCGCCGACCTGCTGGACGAGGAGGAGATGGAGTTGCTGGAGAAGATGCGCCCCGGCCTGGTGCAGCTGGAGATCGGCGTACAGTCCACCAACCCGCAAACGCTTCGGGAGATCCGCCGCCGCACGGATATCGGGGAGATTCGCCGGATTACGGCGCGTATCAACAGCTGGCACAATATCCACCAGCACCTGGATCTGATCGCGGGGCTGCCCTGGGAGGGAATCGAGTCGTTCCGAACGTCCTTCAACGAGGTGTACGGCATGGAGCCGGAGCAGCTGCAGCTGGGATTTTTGAAGGTGCTCAAAGGGTCTCATATGGCGGAGATGGCGGAATCCTACGGCCTGGTGTATTCCCGCCGCCCGCCCTACGAGGTTTTGTCCACCAGATGGATTTCCTACGAGGAGCTGTTGGAGCTCAAGGGCGTGGAGGAGATGGTTGAGATCCATTACAACAGCCGTCAGTTTGTCCACACACTTGCGCTGCTGCAGGAAGAGTTTTCCACACCCTACGACATGTTTCTGCACATGGCCCGATTTTACCGGGAACAGGGGTATGCGGGGCTTAACCACAGCCGCGCCGCCCGTTATGAGATTCTGTGGAAAATGATCGGTTCCCTCACCGTGGACTGTGGACGGAGGGAGATTTACCGGGATGCGCTGGTTTTCGACCTGTATCTGCGGGAAAATGCCAAAAGCCGGCCGGAATTTGCACGGGACCAGAATCCTTTTAAGGAGCGGATACGGGAATTTTACCGGGTGGAAGCGCAGGAACCCAGGTATCTTTCAGGGTACCAGGGCTGCGACGGCCGCCAGCTTCAGCGGATGACCCACCTGGAGGGCATGGGAGACGGGACGCTGGTGCTCTTCGACTACCGGGACCGGGATCCCCTGGATTATAATGCCAGAACCTGGCGTCTGGATTTGGATGGAGCGGTAAAACGGTGAAAGAAACCGTGAAAAGGTCCATATAAAAGGTTGACATAAAGTCGAAAATGTGCTAAATAATAGAAGCCTATAACTGCGAAAAACCGTTATGGGCGCGGAATGAACACACAGAGAAAGGAATATAGACCGGAATGGCAAGACGAGAGACAAAAGCGCAGCAGGCGGAGCGGATCCGGAAGATACTGGCGGCATTGGACCGGGAGTACGGCACGGAATACCGCTGTTATTTGAATCATGAGACTCCATGGCAGCTGTTGATCGCCGTGATTATGAGCGCCCAGTGCACGGACGCCCGGGTCAACATTGTTACCGCCGATCTGTTCCGCAAATACGACACCCTGGAGAAGTTTGCGAATGCCGATTTGAAGGAGCTGGAGCAGGATATTCACTCCACGGGCTTTTACCATATGAAGGCCAAAAACATTATCGCCTGCTGCCGGGACCTGGTGGACAAACACGGTGGCGAGGTGCCGCGGACCATTGAGGAGCTGACGGCACTGGCCGGTGTGGGCCGCAAGACCGCCAATGTGATCCGCGGAAATATCTACAACGAACCCAGCATCGTGGTGGACACCCACGTAAAGCGGATCTCCCGCAAGCTGGGCCTGACCAAGTCCGAGGACCCGGTTAAAATTGAGCAGGATCTGATGAAGGCGCTGCCAAGGGATCACTGGATTCTCTGGAATATCCACATTATTACCCTGGGCCGCAGTATCTGCATCGCCCGACGCCCCAAGTGTGGGGAGTGCTTCCTGCGGGAGTTTTGTCCGGGGCGGGAGGATGAGGGGTAAAATGCCTGTTCAATAAAACGTCCGTCGGCTGCAACAGCGGCCCATTGCATTTAATAAAAAGACAGAGGTACAGCCTGATCGCCGGACGGTGATCCGCAGTACCTCTGTCTTTTTGTTCAACGCGATAGGCTGCAGCCTGCACCCCATTCCTACAACATCTTCTCCGCAATCGCCTGTGAGGTTTTTTGTTTATTGATCTCCGCGTCGCCGTTCATGCGCCGGAACAGCTCGGCGTAGAGAATGTCCACCATGTACATCTGGGAGGCGATGGCCGAGATGGAGCCGCCCTGCATGGGGCCTTCTCTGGCTCCGCACTGGAGCAGGATATCCGCGTAGGGCGCCGCCGGAGTCTTTAAAAAGCTGGTGATAAACACCGTGGTTCCGCCGGACTCCCGGACGGACTTGGCGATCTGGATGCAGTCCTTGGTCATGCCGGAGTTGCAGAAAATAATAGCCAGATCCCCGGGGCGCAGCAGCGTGGCAGAGGTCAGCTGCATGTGCGCATCGCTGGTGAAGGAGATATTGGGCATAAGCCGCAGGAACTTGTTCTGCATCTCCAGCGAGGTGATGGCGGAACCTCCGAAGCCGTATAAGTAAATCTGATTGGCGGATATGATCTGGTCCACCGTCCGGCTCACGGCCTCAAAGTTTAAGTAATTGTAAGCGTGGTTCAGCGCAGCCGTGTATACGGACAGGATTTTCTGGGAAATTTCCCGGATGTCCCTGGAGTCCGCCACGTCCACATTGGCGTTGATGTCCAGCATCTCCCGGGAGTGGGTACTGAGTGCCAGCGACAGCTTGAAATCCTGATAACCGCCCAGCTTCAGGGAACGGCAGAAACGGAATACGGTGGTGTCGCCCACTCCGCAGCGCTCCGCCAGATCGCTGATGGTCAGATCCAGAACCTCCTGGGGGTTTTCGAGCACAAAATCAGCCACTTTTTTTTCCAGTTTGGTGAAATGGCTGTAGGACGAGAGGATTTTGTCAATCAGGTTGACGTCCGCCATAGAGTACCTCCAAAAATATGTATGTCATGTCTACGATTCGATGGCCTGCACAAAGCGCTTGGTGATTTCCAGAGGTCTTGTGATAGCGCCTCCGATCACAGCCGCGTGTATTCCATCCATAGAGAGTATATCATGGAGCTGCTGCGGCGTCCAGATACCGCCCTCGGCAATCACGGGAATTCCCATGGTCTGCCCCAGACGGGCGATCAGATCCATGTCCGGTATCTCCATTCCGGCCGTCTCCCGGGTATATCCGCGCAGGGTAGTTCCCACGATGTCAAATCCCATGTCCCTGGCCGCGGCCGCGTCCTCGTAGGTGGAGCAGTCCGCCATGAAGAGCTGGCCGGGATATTTCCTGCGGATCGCGGCAAACAGTTCCGGCAGGGAAACACCGTCCGGCCGGGGCCGGCTGGTGGCGTCCAGGGCGATCACCTCGGTGCCGCAGGAGACCAGCGCATCCACTTCGCGTTCCGTGGGTGTGATGAAAACCGGGCAGTCCCCGTACACGTGCTTGATAATGCCGATCACCGGCAGATCCACGGTCTCCTTAATGGCCGTTATATCCTCCACCGTGTTTGCGCGGATTCCGGCCGCGCCTCCCAACATGGCCGCGTAGGCCATCCGGGACATAATATAGGAGCTGTGGAGCGGTTCCTGCTCCAAAGCCTGGCAGGATACAATCAGCTTTTTGTGAACCTGCTCAAGAAAGTTACTCATTTATTAGCACCTCCGAATTGAAATGATAAAATGTCGCATACGGGAAATGTATGGAAACCGACAAGGTCAGAGCCGCTGTCCTTATTATAAATTAACCAAAGAAAAAACACAAGAATAAAAGAAAAATTTATTTTTATATCCGATTTAGACATGAAATAAAAAATATTTTCGCTTTTCGTGTTGATTTTGCATAATCGGTATGCTAATATAAAAGCACGGGAAAGGTATGGCTGTGTTTTATCAAACAGAGCTGAACATAGTCAACTATGATAATCAAAAGGAGGAGTTATCAGTTATGAGGAAACGTTATTTAGCAGGGGTATTGGCAGCGGTTATGGCAATGGGGCTTACAGCATGCGGCGGCGGAAGCACGCCCACCACGGCGGAGACGAAGGCGGAAGCGAAAACTGAGGCAAAGGCGGAGTCCGCCGGGGAGCAGTCCGGTGAGGAGAGCAAGGAGGAAGCCAAGACCACCGGCGGAAAGCTGGTTGTGTATTCCCCCAACTCCGAAGGAATCATGAACAATGTAATTCCCGGCTTTGAGGAGAAATACGGTATCGAGGTGGAAGTGATTTCCGCGGGAGCCGGAGAACTGATCAAGCGCCTGAGTTCCGAGGCAAACGATCCCTACGCGGATATCGACTTCGGCGGCGTGAACTATGCCATTTACAAACAGAACCCGGATCTGTTCGAGGAGTATGTGTCTCCCAACGACAAGAACCTTCCGGAAGAATTCCAGAACACAACAGGTTTCTACACAAACTACACCATCAACGGCAGCTGCCTGCTGGTGAACAAGGACCTGATCGGAGATATCAAAATTGAGAGCTACGAAGACCTGCTGAACCCGGAGTTAAAGGGTAAGATCGCCACCTGCGACCCTGCCACCTCCTCCAGCGCATTTGCGCAGCTGACCAATATTCTGCTGGCCAAGGGCGGATACGACAGCGACGAGGCCTGGGATTTCGTGGGCAAGCTGATCGAGCAGTGGGACGGCAAGGTGCTGTCCGGTTCCAGCGCCGTGTACAAGGGCGTTGCGGACGGCGAGTATACCGTGGGTCTGACCTACGAGGATCCCTGCGCAACCCTGGTTGCGGACGGAGCGCCGGTTGAGATCGTATTCCCCAGCGAGGGCGCCGTATACCTGCCCAGCGGAGCCGCGATCATCAAGGGCGCCAAGAACATGGACAACGCTAAGCTGTTCATCGATTACCTGATTTCCGATGAAGTACAGCAGCAGTTTGGCGACAACTTAACCATCCGCCCCATTATCGCCTCCATCCCCAGCAAGACCCTTACGCCCATCGGCGAGATCCATACCATCACCGAGGACATCGCGTACATCGCGGAGCACAAGAACGAGATTGTGGAGCGCTACAAAGACTTATTTGCAAGCCTGCAGTAAGATAAACGGCAGAGTAAGGTTCATACGGACCGCGCACTAACCGCGCGGCCTCAAAAAACGTGGAAAAGCAGGCACAATCCCACCGCCGCCGGCGTTTATCCGGGATTGTGCCGGTAACTGCCTGGGTTTTGGACAGTTGCCAATCAAGGCCTCTGGAGGAGATATAACATGAGTGTTGCAATCAAGATCAGCCACGCAGTCAAAAAATACGGTAACAACACGGTGATTCCGGATCTGTCGCTGGACATTCGGGAGGGCGAGTTTTTCACCCTCCTGGGCCCCTCCGGGTGCGGAAAAACCACACTTCTGCGAATGATTGCCGGCTTTAACAGTATTGAAGGCGGGGATTTTTATTTTAATGAGAAACGGATCAACGACGTGGAGCCGAACAAGCGCAATATCGGCATGGTATTCCAGAACTACGCCATTTTCCCCCATCTGACCGTGCGCCAGAACGTGGGCTTCGGCCTGAAAAACCGCAAGTGCAGCAAGGAAGAGATGGAGAGCCGGACCGACGAGTACCTGAAGCTCATGCAGATCGAGGAGTACAAGGACCGCCTGCCGGAGCGCCTCTCAGGAGGACAACAGCAACGCGTGGCCCTGGCCCGGGCGCTGGTGATCCATCCGGACGTGCTGCTCATGGATGAGCCCCTCTCTAACCTGGACGCCAAGCTGCGGGTGGAGATGCGCTCCGCCATCAAGGACATCCAGAACCAGGTGGGCATCACCACGGTTTACGTGACCCACGACCAGGAGGAGGCCATGGCCGTTTCCGACCGCATCGCCGTGTTCGACCACGGTGTGATCCAGCAGATCGGAACGCCCCAGCAGCTGTACCAGCGGCCGAAGAACCTGTTCACGGCCACCTTCATCGGGCGCACCAATATCGTGGAGGGCACGCTGACCGTCGGGGAAAATGGAACCGGCAGCCTGGTGCTGGCCCGGACCTGCGGCGCGGACATCACCGGCCTCAAGGGGCTTGGAAAAGGCACATACCCTGTGAAGGTTTCCGTCCGCCCGGAGGAGTTTGTCATCCATGAGTCGGGGAAAGCCGGGGCGGTGGAGGCCGTGGTGGAGAGCAGCATTTTCCTGGGGCTGAACACCCATTACAATGTGCGCCTTGCAACGGGCGAGCGCGTGGACATTATTCAGGAGTCCACCATCGACCACATTATCAAGCCGCAGACAAAAATTTCTCTGACCGTGAAGCAGGAGAAGATCAATATTCTCTCCGAGGACGGCAGCCGCAATTACTTAGTGGGAGTGGAGGACGATGAAGAGTAAATTCAAACTGGACGTTTGGGGTTATATTACCATCGCACTGCTGGGCGCGTACGCGATTTTTCTGCTGTACCCCATGCTGAATCTGCTCCGGCGCTCCGTGTACGGCCCGGACGGCGTTTTCACGCTGGGCTATTTCAGCAAATTTTTCGGCAAGAAATACTATTTTGGAACCCTGTTAAACAGCCTGAAGGTGACCCTGTGCACCACCGTCACCACGCTGCTTCTGGGCGCGCCCCTGGCGTATTTCTTTACTATGTATAAGATTAGGGGCAACGGAGTGCTCAGAATCCTGATCATCCTGTCGTCCATGTCCGCGCCGTTTATCGGCGCATATTCCTGGATTCTTCTGATGGGCAGAAGCGGCGTTGTGACCACCTTCTTAAAGGACACCTTCAACATCCAGGGAATCAACATTTACGGTTTTGTGGGCATCCTGGTGGTGCTGACCCTGCAGCTTTACCCGCTGGTATTCCTGTACGTGTCCGGCGCCTTAAAAAACATCGACCAGTCCTTAATGGAAGCCAGCCTTAACCTGGGCTGCAGCGGCGTGAAGCGTTTCTTCAGCCTGATTATCCCGCTGGTCATGCCCACCATTCTGGCCAGCAGCCTGCTGGTATTCATGCGCGCCCTGGCGGATTTCGGCACGCCCATGCTGATCGGCGAGGGCTACCGGACCTTCCCGGTGCTCATCTACAATGAATTCATGGGCGAGGTCAGCGGCGACGACGGTTTCGCGGCCGCCATCAGTATCATCGCCATCATCATCACGGCGTTGATCTTCATGGCCCAGAAGCACGCCTCCAACAAGCTGGCATTTACCATGAACGCCCTTCACCCCATCGAGCCCAAGGAGCTCAAAGGCGTCCGGGGCGTGCTGATCCACCTGTATTCCTATCTTGTGGTCGGTCTCTCCATCGTGCCCCAGTGCTACGTGATTTACACCTCCTTCCTGAAAACGGAGGGCCTGGTGTTCAAGGACGGGTACTGGCTGGGCAGTTACCGCACGGCGTTTTCCAAGATGGGCAGTTCCATCGTCAATACTTTTGTGATTGCGGGCAGCGCGCTGGTGGTGATCATTCTCATGGCGGTGCTGATCGCATACCTGGCGGTGCGCAGGCGCAATGCGGCCACCAATACCATGGACCTGATTTCCATGATGCCCTACATTATCCCCGGTTCCGTTATCGGAATCGCCATGTTGATCTGCTTTAACCGTCCGCCGCTCATCATCAGCGGAACCTTTTTGATCATGATCGTGGCCCTGGTCATCCGCAGGCTGCCCTACACCATAAGGTCCAGCGTGGCGATTTTACAGCAGATTCCCATCACCATCGAGGAAGCGTCCATCAGCCTTGGCACCTCCAAGATGAAAACCTTCTTTGCCATCACAATTCCCATGATGGCCAACGGGATCGTGTCGGGGGCGATCTTGAGCTGGGTGACGATGATCACGGAGTTGTCCACGGCGATTATTCTGTATACGGGCAAGACGAAAACGTTGACAGTGTCTATTTATACGGAGGTAATCCGGGGGAACTATGGAGTCGCGGCGGCGCTTTCTACGGTGTTGACGTCGTTGACGGCGTTGTCGATATTGATCTTTATGAGGATTTCTAAGTCTAAGGATATTACGATGTGAGTGAAATGATGTCCCTGCAGCCGTTGCTTTTAGAGTGGCGGGTGTGGGGATTTTTTTAGAGGGGGGTGGGGTGGAAGGG
>ENA-UOJP01000556-UOJP01000556.1-human-gut-metagenome-genome-assembly--contig:-C102-NODE-556-length-66654-cov-44.290455_pt1 | contig 66654 bp, 57 predicted proteins | sample MGYA00242353_ERZ723900 | MGnify/ENA metagenome assembly ERZ723900 | reverse complement strand
CTCAGCGGCTTCCTCGCCGTACTCGGTCTCTGCTTCATCCTCAGCGGCTTCCCCGCCGTACTCGGTCTCTGCTTCATCCTCAGCGGCTTCCCCGCCGTACTCGGTCTCTGCTTCATCCTCAGCGGCTTCCCCGGCGTGCTCGGTCTCTGCTTCATCCTCAGCGGCTTCCCCGGCGTGCTCGGTCTCTGCTTCATCCTCAGCGGCTTCCCCGGCGTGCTCGTCCTCCAGCTCGTCTGTGGTGGTCGCACTGTTCCCTGTCTGCTGTGCAGGCAGCAGGCGGTTTCTGCGTTCCTTCATGGCCTCAGCGTTTCGCTCCAGCTCATCCTCGATGAGCCCGATGATGAATTGCTTCTGTGTCAGTCGCCGATGGTATACTTCCTCATACCATGCAAGGTACTCCTTGACCAGCTGGAAAAATTCTTCCGAGACTGCGAAGGCCAGTGTGCGTGTGTTCTCCATTGTGTTGTTCCGTCCTTTCTCATTTTCAAAATGTTCGTTGATGACTTGCTCCAGCGCGAAGGACATCGTCCATCCTCTGGCTTCCATTTCGCTGCGGAATCTGGCATGCAGCTCTGCCGGGATCTTCCCGCTTACGGTTTTCTGCTCCATGTGGCAGCCTCCTTGTATTTTTTCGCCTTTCCTCTGGCGGCAACACAAGCATATACGAAAGCCTCGGGGATAGCTATCACCAAGTCCAATAACGTTTTGCCTCTATTTTTCGAACTTTACGTCACAACCAACAATGGAGAGCCTGTGCATTTCCGCATCCGCCATTTCTTATGCTTCAACGTTCCGGGCCGTCTTTCTTCTTTTGCTTCTTCTGGACAATCTGCTCCATATCCTCAAAAAAGTATCGCGCCAACTCGCGCATCTCTTGAAAATCTTTGTCCTCCGGCATATCCACTACGATGATAACAGCATCTGAAATTCTCCTGTTTCCGTTCATACGGTAAAGCTCTGATGTGATGCCCCACGCGCCGTCCGCCATTGTTTTGATTTCGTCATAGCGCCCATCCACTTCGAACAGATAACGTGCAGTGTCTACGCCAATTACTTTGGTTGCCTCCTACTGCACCGTATATTTGTGATTTGATAAGTACACGTTTATATGGTCGTGCGGGGCAAGAAATATCGTCATAGTCCGATGCATCATATCGGGGCATTTTTCAAATGGTTTTTCCTCCAGCACAAGCCGCGCCGTATCAAATTTGGCTGGAACTTCATAGTCCACCACCAGCTTTTTCAGCCGTTCCCCCTTATATTCTTCAAAATACAGCGGATCGCCAAACACAATGTGCTTCGGGCACTTTATTTTATATGTTTCTTTTCGCAAATGCTCCCTCCTTCTCGTTTTAGAGTCCCGCCAAAAAGTCCAGCATCTGGCTGGGCACAGTTTTTTCTTCCGCTGACGGCTGAATTTGAATTCCCCGCATTTCTTCTTTCAGCACGCGCCGCAATGTCTGTTCCAGCACATCCTGGTCTATGCTCTGCAAAAGGGCACGCGCTACAAAGGCTGTCCTTTGACCCTCCGGCACAGCCTGCAGGATCTCCCACGCCTTTCGCTGTTCCGCGTCCTCGAGACGTGGCCGGAAAGAAAAGCAGGGCCTCTTTTTCACGCTTGCCCCCGAACGTTCATCTGTTCCGCAAGGCGTTCAAAACCGGCTGCGTTGATCCGGCTGTCGTGCAGCGGGATCATCCGGCACAAGCGGTCATCTTCCCGGACATATCGCGTCACCACGCTGGCTCCGCCTCCCAGTATCACCACCGGCATCGCCTTGAGGTCAAACCCGGCCTCCATTACCGCAGACAGCAAATGCTCCGTGTATATGCGGCCCTGCTGCCGAATCACCTCTCGTGCTTTCTCATCCAGCGCACAGGGCAGTCCGCTCAATACGCGCTCGATCTGCGCGTCCGTGACCGACAGCCCCATGGTGCGGCGCACCTGTTCTCTCGCACCATCCAGACACCGGATCATTCCCCATTCCAAACTGCGGCAGGTATCTGCGTTGGGCACAGCGTTATCAAGCCGCATCAGATCCACCGTCCAGCCGCCGATGTCCATAAGCAGGACAGACGGTTCCCCTGTAATGAGCTCTGGGTGCAGAGCAAGCGCCGAATAGCCCTGAGGGAACAGCTTCACGTCCGTGACTGTCACCTCATACGGCACATCTTCATACCGATATTTCACCGGCTGGGAAGAACGGCGCAGATATTTTTCAAATGCCCCTTTTTCACGTCCAAAGCCGGTCAAGGGCAGTCCTGCCGCCAGCGTTACCGAACATTGTCCCTCCATCCGGCGCTGCCGCAATTCTTTGGCGATGGCTGCAAGTGTCAACAGATAGTAATTCTCGCTGGCGGTCTTATCCCTCTGCAGAGGCTGCCGTCCCGTCCCACACACATACCATCGGCCCTCGTATTCCAGCACATCCTGTCGGGTGTAGGGTTCATGGTCATACGCGGTGATCCCGGTCGGGAACACACAATGCCGCGTTTTCATGGCGTAGTAGCCATGGTCGATTCCAATGATCGTCTGGTCGATTTTTCTCTCTCCTTTCTCGCCACTCTTGAGGAAATCTCCCTTTTTCTTTTCCCCAGCCGGTAATATACCCGGGGTGGGGGTATGGGGGAGGGGTGAAACGCAGTGCGCCCCGGTTTCCCGGGGCGCTGTTTCAAACCTCCGCCTGCAAAAGGGTACACTTCCCCCTGGGCGTGTGACCTGTAAAAAAATAGCCCCAGCTGCAGCTGGGGCCTGTTCTCTCTCTATATATATGATCGCCTCCCGGTGCACACGGGAGACGGAGCAACAAATTATTAGGCGGCATGCCTCGTACGCCTTGTGTATATCGACATTCTATCCGTCTTTCCCTATGTTAAAAATACACGCTATGCTCTGTTTGAAGCTCCTGGTGTCAAATGTTTTGCAGTCTCTGACATAATGAAGTCATCCAATAACCGAAACACCTTCAATGGCAGTTTCCAAGTACTTCATAGCACTTCTTATTAGCTCCCATACAAAAATTCACCATAACACAAAACCATTAAAAATCATTTTTTGAAACTGTGACTGACAATTAATTTCGGCGGAAAATAGCTGATTTATATCGGCTCCTGCAATCGAGATGCTATTTCTCTTGCAAATTTATTATATTAGCCTTTCATTGCCCTCGTCTCACCCCTACAAGATCTAGCTTTGTAAGTTGCAATTTTCAGCTTTATCATTTCAAGCAATGTATATTTGTAGAAATCATTTGACCGATTTTCCAAGAGAATTCACTAAAAAAATAAGCATAAGCCATAAAAGAAAAATATTGGCAGAGAAGAGTCCATATGAAAGAGCACTCCCTACCTTTAACAAGAGTAGCGGAAGAACTATATTTGATGGTATCAAGAATAGACAACTAACTGCAATTAACAAAATACATGATAGTCCTGCATATCGGAAATATTCCGCTAAAACCCCTAGTAATGTTTTATCTGGTTGTTCACCATCTGTTGTACTTTTCAATTCTTTAGCATATTGACTTCCCAGCAAAGCAGAAACCGCTGCAATATATACCCCCATCGCAATTGAAGCTACCGTAACAGCGACTTCAGCCATCGGCTCAAATTTCCAATCAAATATAGCTGCAACAATAAATGTTACCAATACACAAATCCCCAGTTGGTGCTTATGGCGTTTGTACATGAGCTCTCACCTCAGCTTTTCCAATAAAAGCCTCCTAACCTCATAAGAATCGAAATGTTCATTCTCATCCTTGGTAGGGTGAACAATAATATGTTTCAATAAGGATGAAAAGTCAAAAGTTTGCTCCACACCCGCATCATCACAACCAATTACGATAACATTTTCAAATTCTTCCTTATGATGGCTAAAAAGATCTACAATTTGTCTTCCACCTTTATGTATTGGAACATCTCCATACGCGATTTTAAGCTGAATTTTTTTCGGCAAATCTTGGCCCCATATATTTCCAATTTGTACAAACAAGTCACTTCCTTGGCCAAACATATCGTCTACTTGCGTATATTGAAATCCACGAATAGCTTTTATTCTGTCGCAAAACTCATCAACTGATCCGTATACATTATTTATCCGAAACTCTTTTTGAAGTGTATAGCTTAGATATCTTTCTAAAAAAGTACGGCGATTCAAGTCATTCATATATAAATAATGTTCCATACAATCATAACAGGCGAAGAACTGTTGTCTAGGCTCAATCTGTTCTTTAGAACGTGGATTAGGTTCTCTTTCACCGGTTTCACTATTAATTACATAATCTCGAAACTTTACGGCATCGTCATAGTCGCAAGACATCCAAAAAAATCTGTTGTCTGCAATCTCCATCTCGATAGAATACAAATATTTATGCCGTTCTGGTCTGTATGTACGATTTCCCTTTTTTATGACCGCTTGAAAATCTTCTAACGATGCTTCGCGTACACCATCGACGCGCAGGAGGAAGTTGCAAAATGTCAAGAATAATCACTCCTAAGCCAGTTAGTCCGTCCTTAAATTAATCTTTAGGCATTTCGTTCGCTATAACCTTCGCCGTTATGCCCTAATACCAAAAAAGAAAAAACAATATACAAATATAGTGTATCTGAAACCATATTGACAGTCAATGAAATTAACAAATTAATTCACAAAAATCACTTGACAGCTTTGCAATTCTATGCTCTAAAAGCTATATACTAAAATTCTTAGATTCTTTTCATACATCATCATTAAAATATTTCCTTTTCCAAAGTGCCGCTCAAACTATGAGTTTTCCTTTTTCATAACTTAAGTCTTTTTGTCGTACCGACATAGTCTTCAATTCCTCTGAAAACAAAAGCCCGGCGCTGTTGCGATACAATACGCCGGGCTTTCTGATCTGAACTGCAGGCAGTTGAATGTTTTTGTAAATCTCTTTCGGATATAAAAAACCACCGTTCTCTTTGAAAGGAACAGTGGTTTTGTGGTGCGCTTCCAGGGACTCGAACCCTGGGCCCGCTGATTAAGAGTCAGCTGCTCTACCAAACAGGTTACACTCTATCTCAGATTGATAGGCAGCGAATTTCAAATCATTTCAGGCCACACCAATTTCACTGCGGTCTTCCTTGCCTTGCAATAGTATGCTTGGATGCCCTAATTCAATAAATTGCCGGTAGCTCATGCCCAAATGTACCGTCACCTGATACCCTCGTCCAACTTCAACTTTGTCGTAAAGCTGGCTGAGAATCACGCGCTTGCGCGCGGTGGATGCCATCTCAAATTCATCGGCCCATCCACAGAACTGATTATAGCACTCTCTGACCTTTCGCGCAACTTCCTTTTCGTCCTCTGCCTGCTTCACTGCCGCTGCATATTCTTTACGGGCGGCTTGCAGTTCTGCTTCGGCCTTGGCGATCAGCCGCGATAACATCTCCTCCGAAAATTTGCTCTGCCCGTCAAGGCATTTCAGCACCTCAGATTGGTAGCGGTCAACCGCGTGTTCACAGTCTTGCAGCTTCTTTTCGAGCGCACGTTTCTTTTTCCGCTGCTCGCTGCCCTCCTGCCGGACTTTCTGCTCCATAGCCTTATCCCTCGGTTCCCGACGGATCATCTCGAACAGCTCGCGTGTTACTGCCAGTACCACCGCGTCTACGCGCTCGGCCAAATAGATGGCCTGCCCGTCACATTCCCGCAGGCCCTGATACCGTTGAAAACAGTTGTATTTGGCTTTCATAGCTTCCACCACCGTGCCGTCCCGCAGCTTATAGCGGTCTTTGTGCATGAAGCCGGAAAGCCTTGCGCCGCAATGTGCGCAGTAGAGATTCCCCGTAAGGAGCGCGGGATTTTCTGCTTCCCGTGCCAACCTCTTTTCCTCTGCCTTTTTGTCGCACCGCTGCGCAATGATTCGGTTTGCCTGTTCAAACGTATCCCGATTGATGATCTCCAATTCGGGAATGTACTGCGAGCGGGCGCTTTTGGTGACGATATAGCCGGTATAGCCCTCGTGCCGCAGGATGCGCAGGATATGATTCCCTGTGAACCGCGCACCATTGTGCGTGCACAGTTCCCTGCTGTTAAGCATTGACGCCAGCGCATAGGCACTGTATGCCTCTTCCACGGTTTTGCGGAACACTTCCTGCACAATGAGTGCCTCGTCCGGGTCGATCTCCAAATCCTTGACCGGCTGGCCTTTCTTGTTGACGCGGCCTTTGTTAACCGCGCGATAGCCATACGGCACCACACCGCCCGAAAACAGGCCGCTCGAATTGAGCTGCTGGATACGGGTCGCCACACGCTCGGCGGTCTTTTCCGACTCCCCTGCCGCCTGCCAGAAGCGGATGTAGTTAATGAGCTTGTCCGTATGACTGTCAATGCGCTGCTGGCCCTCGCGGGTACTCCAGACTTCAACGCCATGCTTTACAAACCATTCTACCACATACGGCGTCTCGCTTTCGATCCGGCCAAGCCGGTCGAACATGAACACCAGCAGGATGTCAAAATGGCCCTTTTCGGCCTCGGCTTTGAGTTCCTGTATGGCATCGCGCTTGCTGGCGGACACCTTGGAGCCGGATATGCCCTTTTCGGCCTTTTCCAGCACCACGCGCCAGCCACGATCAGCGCAGAATTTGCGGCACTCGATCTTTTGCATGGGGATGTCGTCATGGTCTACCTGTCCTTTGGTCGATACCCGGAATGCCAGCGCCGCGCGCGGTGCATCGGACGGCAGCTTCGCCATCTCCCTTGCAAAAAAGTCATCGTTCAGCCACACTTCATCTGATGATGAAATGTTAATTGTCTCCCCAAATTGATTGGTATATTTCACTGCCCTGTCCTCCTTGTAAGGTCTTGCCCCACAATTCAGACCGGATCATATTCGGTTTTCAAGGTACCGTCAGGCGTTCGCCCTATGGCATCATCATACGTTCAAACCGGTCATTTGGCAAGGCTGTCATTTTTGTTTTCAGATAGATATTCAGCCTTGACTTTTCTCAATGGAATCGTGGGATGTCTTTCTCTGTGCATAAGTCTCTGCTATTCCTTGCACTGACATTGCAGCTTACCTTGTTCTGTCATCTTCCCTGCCCGCTACCACGCAGCAGGCATAGCCAATGAAAGCAACAGCCAAACACGCAATCGCTATGGTCATAGCTGACCCCTCCCCAATATATATATAATGTAAGAGGGCGGCAGCGTCAAGCTGCCGCCCCTGTTCACATCGCATCCGGCATAACCCTCTGAAGGTAAGCCTGCATGATAAGATCAAGTATCCTGTCCTCCGCCTCCGGCACATCCTGCGGCGCAAAGCAGATTTTTACATGGTAATCACCGTATTCACGCTCCAGCGTCACCGGCTCTGCTTTCTCTTTCATGTACTATCAACTCACTTTCTCAACCACGGCAATCCCATCCCAGTGGAAAAAGATCGCTGATAAAGCTGCTGGGATAGTCCCATACTGCGCAGGGCGGTATAGGCATCTTCGGCGGTGCAAAGCAGAACAGCATTGTTGTCCTGCAATATTTCCAGTATCCGCAGCAGTGTTGCCTTGTCCTCGCTCAGGCGGCGAACGTCATGTACAAGGATCGCGTTCGCGTATTGGCGGTGCACCGCCCGCAATGCTTCTTTCAGCCCCATACGGTCAAGCGCTTTGCCGCTGCTCATGTCCTGTGAAGCTCCCACGGTCTGGATGCCTTGCCGCTCGGCTTCGCCCAGCAGTTCCGTCATCTGGCAAATCAGCACGGCGGGTGATACGCCAAAATCCCGCGCATAGGCCCATGCTTTGATCTCGTCCCTTTGCTGCACAGATACGCCCCCTTTCATTGCAAAAAATATTCCGGGCCTTTTCTAACCCGGATAAACTGTCTCACATCCTGTATCCTGCCTGTGACCGGACAGGGCGGCAATGCGTCTTTCACCTCTGCATGGTATTTCCCTCCGGGCGCAGCGCGCCTATCCAATATCGCAACCACACAGGTGTCTGTTTCGGTGCGGATGGCGCGGCCTACCCCTTGCCGCAGTTTGGTCTGCATTTCGGGAATGACAACCGCGCGGATATAGGCTTGCAGATCGGGGTATTGCTCCCGCTCCGCCTCACTCACCGGGTTTGGCACCGGAAAGGGCAGCCGCGCAAGGATGAGCAGCGAAACCATATCGCCGGGAAAGTCGATGCCCTCCCAGCACGGCCCCGCTGCGAACAGCACCGCGTTGCGCGCCTGTTTGAATTGCCGGACGGCCTGCTGGTTTCCGCGCCATGCTGCAAACAGCGGATAAGACAGGGTATCTTTCAATTCTCGAAAGATGGCGCTCATCATGGTATAGGATGTAAAAAGCACGAGCGCATGGCCGTGCGCGGCGGCAATCAGCTCCTGAATTTGCCTTGCGAAAAGGGCTGTTTCGGTTTCTGATTGGTCACTGCGTTCCCTCCTTGACAGCAGATAGAGCAGCATGTTATGCGGATAGTCAAAGGGCGAATGCGCCGTAAACTCCCGGCATTGGGCAAACCGCTCCAGCCCCAGCATCTGCCGCGGGCGGGCAAAGCTGCCGCCCGCGGCCAGCGTCCCCGATGTCAGAATAGCGGGATTCCCCGACAGCCAAAGGTCGCGGGTAAGCTGCTGAGACAGCTTGCGGCTGGCTGCGCAAAGGGTCGGCATCCCGGCCCTGTCATACTGGATGTACAGTACCTTTTCCGGGCTTTCATCCCGGAAATCCGCAAACAAGTGCGCCATCTTTTCAAACTGGCGGCAGACAATGTGCGGCAAAACGACGCTTGAGCGGGCGAGGCTATGCAAAAGCCGACATATCGCATCCAGTGCAGCTGCCCGCTCCTCAGTCATAACAAAAGCCTCCTCCTGCGAGGTTTTTTTCGGCTCCCGCTTGAACAGGCTTATCAGAGAATTTCCCGCGTCGGCCAATCCGCGCGCCGCTTTGAACAGGTGTTTTGCTTTCAGCGCGGCTTCCATCTGTTTCAGTTCGGTTAGTGAAACGGCCTGTCCATACATCTGGCGCGCCGCATCCGGCAGCTTGTGGGCTTCATCTACGATGAGAATGCGATAATCCTTTAAGAGAGGGCGCATTCCCTGCTGCCGGTGCATGGCGTCGGCCAACAGATAGTTGTGATTGCAGATTTGAACGTCGATGCCCTCGCTTTTTGCTTGCTTCAAGAACTCCTGATAGCGGCATATCTCACGCATGGGGCAGCTTTGCGGGCAAACCTCTGGGACGCATACACGGGCGCGGTCATAACCGGAAAGCCCTGCGGCTTCATCCAGATCAACAAACCGGCCAAGCTGCTTGAGCGCAGCCTTTCGCGTGGGGCTGATCCGCTCGCTCCCTGTAATCTGCTTTAGCCGCTGCATCAGCCGCCAATCGCAGACATACCGCTCCCGGCCTTTTCGGATCACCGCATGGATGGGCTTGGCGAGCAGTCCATCTTCCGCGAGAATCCTTGAAAGCGTGGGCAGATATTCCTTTGTGATTGCGTTTTGCAGGGCCACGCTGGAGGTCGAGATCGTCAAGGTCTGCGGCAGGCCGCGCGGACGATGCTTCTGCCAGAGGATTCCGGCGACGAGGTAGGCGTGCGTTTTCCCAATGCCCACTCCTGCGTCGCACAGGGATACCCGGCCCGAAAACATTGCATCAAGCATCTCATGGCACAGCTCGATCTGCGCTTGTCGGATGGCAAGGCCATGCGCGGGCAGGAGCGTCCGAAAAATACGCTCTGCGTCCGCATGGGCCTTACCCAAAGAGGATGTCTTTTCCATTTTTATTTCCTCTATTCAAGCCGAACATCAACGACAAACTGATGCGGCGCGGGCCGGAGGCTGCCCAGACCCGCGCCGCACGGATTCGCCGTCGATGACGGTACATCCACAAAGATTCAAATGCCGTATTTGCTGCTCGCCCCCCGGCATGTTGGGAAATACTGACCCGATCGGCCCCAATATTCCCAAGGGAACACGGCGGGCGGGCTGCTGGCATAGGACTTTTATATCCCGCAGCCGCTCACAGGCTTTCCAAACGTCTTACTGCTTACAACGTAAGGTCGGCACTCCCGGTCTGATGTGTCGGGCAACAGGCGTATCATTGATGGCCCCGGCTTCCGGTCATGGCGAGAGGACTTGCCACAAAATGACCCTTTTCGGCTGAAAGGAATCGCTCGGCACAGGCGGCGCACACCGCCGCCCGCTGAAAACGGGGCGACAGCATGGCCGTCTGTGCGTCATGGCGCTTTCGCCGTGATCGCTCGCAGAAGCGGGAACGTACCTGCCGTGCTGGTATTCTGTTGTCAAGGTAGAGCCGTTTCTCAGCGGCCTACTTATATTTTAGGCTTCTATCCGCATTCCCGCGTGGGCCTTGTGGGGCCATTTTGTGGCCCTTGTGGGGCCACAAATTCACAAATTGTGAACAATATCCGTCAGTTCGGCAATCACTGTTTCCAGTTGCGCCCTTACATTGCTGTTTTTCTTACATCCCGTCAAAAGAAAATCCGTACTGACATGCAATCTGGCTGACATCTCTATCAGAAGATCAATGGATATTGCTTTAACGCCTCGCTCCATACGGCTGATATGCTGCTTGTCAACATGGAGACTTTGCGCTAATTCCTCTTGGGTTATATGTAATCCTGTGCGCAGAACCCGCAGGCGTGATCCGAATTCTTTTTGATTGAATTGCATTCTACTTCCTCCAGTTTTGAAATAGCTGATTTTCAAAACCGAAGTGGGTGGCCCACGGCATCGGCCTTTTTCGTCGTTTATCGGAAATTTTCGACAAATAAAAAAGCCATACTTCCCTTTGTGGGGAAATATGGCTTTGCTGTTTATTCTATTATGTGGTCTACACAACCATCTTTGACTTACTTCCATTTTTGCGTACCGAACACACTGCGACTATTCCACAGGTGTTCACATACGCAAAAAAGCCGCGAATACGCGGCTTTTTATCTATCCCGTCATTCCATCACATTGTGAAATGCTACAATGTTTCGGAAGGGCTTTCGCATTGGTGTTATGGCCCTTATTCCTGCCCCTTTGAATATCCACACGCTTTCAGATATATTCCTATCAGATTCTGCACGTCCAAAAGCTGTTCGGCACTAAGCGGTTGTATAAGCTCCATAATGGGGCGACAATCCCGGTCATTGACAGTTCCCAGCAAAATATAATCCGTACTCACCTGTAACGCCTTTGACAGTCCTATAATGCTGTCGTCGCCCAATCCTCTTTTGCCTTTTTCAACATTGGCAATATACTGCTGCGACAAGCCAGATAATTCCGCAGTTTGCTCCTGTGTTAAGCCTAACTGTTTTCTACGGGCTTGAATGCGCCGGCCGATTTCACACACCAGCGCACTTTTCCTGTCGGCCAAGATCGTCACCTCCTCTCCTTAGGATCATTTTTATATAATATTATTCCAATATCGACAAATTTTGTATATTCAGTAGATGTTTTTATAATGCACTTGATATATAATTGTGGTATAATAGATAAAATATACCTTTTGTCATTCTTAAAATGGCAGGAGCGGGAGGATGCGATGTGCCAGAGCTATGTTTTTTCGGACAATTCCTATGTGGATCAAGAATATGAGCAATCGTTCAGCGATCACCTCACAGAGCAGCGCAAGGTGTTGGCATCCTTGAACCCGGAGCAAACTGCACTATTCTTTGGCGTAACGCAACGTTTCTCGTGCCGTAATTCTGAAAGACGGGAATGGGCCGCATATTCTCAAATGAAATTGTTACAGCTTCTGGATACCGGCTTTAACACGATTCTCGTAAACGATTCCACGCTGTTCGGCTTTTATGCCCTGTCTGATTTTCTCGCACTTCGGGAAACTCGCAGCTTCGCCCTATACCGCATTGATTGTGCTTTTGATAGAAATTACTGGATAACCACTGACAATTTCCGGCTGAATGAGATGCGCTTAAACAAGCACCTTCACATGACTATTGAATGCGATGACTTCTTTACCGGAATTACGATTTCCGATTGGTACGATCTTCTTTTCCGGCGCGTTGGCATTGCCATAACTGATGTACCCCGCACCTATGTCAACCGCAAATACCTTTCTGAACGGAAAATTCAACAGTGGTCGAATGCCCGTGATCTGCCGTCGTATGCCCTGCCGACATAAAAACAGGACGCCCTCAACGGTTTCCCATTGAAAGCGCCCTGCCATGTGCTTATCCTTTAGATATTCTGTGTCTTGAACTCCCGCCAATCCTTGGCAACATGCAGCTCTGCCCCACTGCCGACCGCCTTGAAATGCGCCTTGCCGCAGCGGATTTTCAAATCCTCCCGTCTGCGCAGATCAAACAGATTCGTGCTGCCCTTTGTTTCAAGAATAAAATACAGTTTTTTCGCTCCATCTATTTCGACATATACGGCCCAATCCGGGTTGTAGCTGCCGATGGGCGTGTCCACCTTAAATTTTGCGGGTAGCTTGACAAACATTTTCACATCCGGGTCGTCGTCCAGCGCAAGGGCGAAAGGCCGCTCTACGGTTGCGCTGTCATACACGATATGGTCATAAACGCTGTGATCGACCGGGACAGCGTTGCGGTCAAGGTTGGCAATCAATTCCGCGCTGTCGAAAATCTCCTGTGCGAAATATTCCTCACCGTACAGGCGCTTATAGCTGATGCCGTCCACGGCCAGCTCCCGGCGCGCATCGGTGATGATCTGCGCGGCCTGCTCCATGAACATTTGCGGATTATTGAGAAAATCCTCCAGCCGCCCGCTCTGTTTCAAAATCTCATAGATTGTGGCCCGCTTTGTCTGCGTCTGCTCGCTTAAAATAGCGAGCACGTTCGGCAGAGAAGAATAGCCCTCCTGCACATCGGCGGTACGGATGCCGCGCTCCTGATAAGTGACGCCCGGCCGGTCGATCTGGATGTCCGCCGTCTGCGTAATAACGCGCGCCTTGTGAATGCGCTCCATCTCCCGCAGCCTTTTCGCGCTTTGCTCAATCAGCTTCTCCGTGTCGATCTGGATGCGGTATACCGTTTTCTGCTTGATCTTATCCCACAATTCCAGAAACTCCGGAGACAGCAGCACTTCCTTTTTCAGCCGTACCGGAACATCGCGGCTGGCGTCTCGCACGGGCGGTCTTGTATCTGCACGGCGGATCACGCTTTCAAGCTGGGGCCGCGCGCTTTCAAACTGCGGCGGCAGCTCCAGCGTTCCGGCTTGAAGCGCCTGCTTCATCTCGCCTTTGATCTTTCCGCTCTTGGAGATGTAGCCCTTCTCCGTGAAATGCTCCATCAGCGCCTGTGCATCCTCATAGTCGAGCGCCTTTTCCCGCTTTACTTCTGCGGTATAGGTCAGGGCGGTTAAAGCGGCGGGCGCGATCTCGCCCTGCTCGCGCAGAATGGCCGCAGCCTTTTCCCGTGCCGGAACAAGCTCCTCCGGCAATGTTGGCGGCTGCGCTGCCTCTGTTGCGGACATTTGCGGCGCAAGGCTGGTAAGCAGCATTTTCGCCTGTTCCTCGGTCAGCGGCTTTTCCTCCTGTGCGGTTTCCGTGTAGGTCAGCCCACTGAAAAGGTCAAGCTGCAAAATACCGAACCGCATGCCGGTTTCATCCTCGATCTCCTTTTGCAGGTTGTCCGCAAACTCGGCAAAGCTCTCGTTTGCCATCACATGCAAAAGGTTGATCTCCCTGTCCTCGACGCGCTCCCCGTCCTGATTGACGCAGAGGCGCAGACCGCGCCCGACCTTTTGCCGCGCGGTCAAGGTGCTTTTCTGGTCGATCAGCGTACACACCTGAAACACGTTCGGGTTGTCCCAGCCCTCTTTCAGCGCCGAGTGTGAGAAGATAAAACGCAGCGGACAGTCGAAAGACAGCAGCCATTCCTTATCGCGCATGATGGTATTGTAGGTACTGGCGTCGTCCTGCGTATCGCCTCTGGTATCCTTGTACCGGCCCTTTTTATCCTGCGAAAAGTAGCCGTCATGCACCTTTTCCACATCAGCGGGGAAACGCGCGCGCAGCGGCGCATACTTCGGCAGCGCCATCAATTCCGCATACTGCTCCTCGAACATCTGCGCATAAATGCCCTTTTCTCCATCCGCGCCCCGGTATTTTTCCACACGGTCGATAAAGAACAGGGAAAGCACCTTGATTCCCTTATTCGTGTAGCGCAATTCTTTATCCAGATGCGTTTCAATGGTGCGGCGAATCTGTATTTTCTTTACGGCGTTTTCGTCCACATCCCCGATGGCATGGCCCAGCGGCACAACATCGGTATTGGACAATTCGATCTGCTCCATGCCGGGCGTGCAGTCGATCCCCACCACGGACAGGCCGTCGTACAATGGGCGCTCCCCGGACAGTTTGAACAGCTCCGCACCGGGCCTGACATTGACCGCTTTGCGCGAGACCTTTCCATCCTTTCCCTGTACATCCAATTCAATCCGCGCACGAAAGCCGTTTTCATTCGACACGCTCAACAGCCGGATATACGGATGATTGAATCCGCCCGCCGTCTGATTGGACGACACACAGATCTGCTTTACAAGCCCCATCTGATAAGCGTCCACCGGCGTTAAGCGATACAGAAGATTCACCTTTTCCCGGTGTGTGGCCGAGTACCGCAGCACGCACATCGGATGCAGAGATGCAATCGCTTCTTTGGCTTTCTGCGTGCTGTCCACGCTCTGCGGCTCGTCGATGATGACAATGGGGTTTGTATCTTGAATAAACCGGATTGCCGCTTCGCCGTTGAGCCTGTCCTGCTGCTGGTTGATAACGTTCTCTGCCTTGCGGAATGCGTCAATATTGATAATCATGATCTCAATATTGGCGCTTGTGGCAAACTGGCGCACGTCGGACAGCTTTGCGGAATTATAGATAAACCACCGGCACGGCGTATTGTCGTAGAGCGCCGCGAAATGCTCCCGCGTGACCTCCAGCGATTTGTATACGCCCTCGCGGATGGCGACGCTGGGCACAACGATCACAAACTTGGCAAAGCCGTATTGCCGGTGCAGCTCAAAGATGGTTTTGTTGTAGACATAGGTTTTGCCTGTTCCGGTTTCCATTTCGACGCTGAATTGCCGCCCGGCGAGCTCCTTCGTGCGGGGCAGATTGTTCCGTCGCTGCACCGCCTGCATATTGGCGAGCATTTCTGCGTCTGTGATTTTCAGCGCATTGCCGATCCCATAGCCATTTTCGGTAAAGCTGGTCTGTCCGATCCCCGGTTCGACGCCAAAAGTAGAGCAGCTCCGCTTTTGTCCCTCGAACAGGCCGCACACCGCGTTCACCGCATCGGTCTGGAACGCCTGTTGCTTAAATTTCAGTTTCATGGCGCGGCCCCTCTCAAATCAGCTTCAACTCAATGCCCCTGTTTTCCAGCAGATAGTGCGCATTGGAAAGCGCCGAATCGTCGGCCAGCGCGCTTTCGGCCAGCACAACCTTTTCCGGGGCCAGAGCCGCCATTTTCTCAATCTGTTCCGCGTTGATGCCGGGCCGCAGGCAGACAAGCATCCTGCCGTTTTCCACCTGATAGGTCGTCAGGCCGTCGATCTCCTGCGCGGTGATTTCCGCCGTCAGAGGGCAACCCATTTTCAGCAGGATTTCATACAGGAGGTCGGCCTCGGTGCGCTCCGGCTTTACGCCGTCGATCATGCCCCGCATCCGGCTTTCCAGCGTTTCCATGTTTTCGTCGGGGATTGGGGTGTCGTCCCACGGCAACAGATTGGAGCTGTCCAGCCGAAACACCTTGAAGCCCACATCTGCGGACTGCTTTTTGCCGTCCATCGAGGTCTGTCCGCTGTCCTGCTCCAGCAGCTTCGCCCCGGCGCGGCGGATGCGCTCCTTGCCAATCTCACAGATGTTTTTGTAGCCCGCCTTGAACGCTTCGCTCTTTTCGTCGCACACTTCGGGGAGCTGCACCATGATGAAACGTCGGCTGCCGCCATCCTCGGCGTTAAGTTGCATGACGGCGTGGGCAGTGGTGGCGCTGCCAGAAAAGAAATCGAGAATGATGTCGTCATTTGCAGAGGCAAGTGCAATTGCTCGACGAATTAACCTTACAGGCTTCGGAAAATCGAAAGCCGGAACTTCTAACAAAGATTTAACCTCTTGTGTCCCTTCCTGCGTATGTCCAACTTCAGAATTTTCCCACCAACTCCAACCGATCTTTCCCTTTCTTTCAGATAAGTAGGTTTTTTGACGTGGCACACCTTTTCCATCGGTGCCAAACCATAATCTTCCCTCATTAAGATATTGAAAGTATACATCTTCAAGATTTTTCCAGCATCTTCCCTGTGGAGGTTCAACAATTTGTCCGCTGGGTGTGGTAATAGCATACATTTGATTGGGCCGATAACCCGGGGCGGTAAAGTCAGAAGATACCCACGGTCCCTTTGGATCGTTGTCTGGATTGCTAAACGATGCTTTGTCTTTTTCGGAAAGAGGTAGCGGAAATATGGCATCATCAACCAAAGCAATTTCTTTGACATATACTACTACATATTCATGTGCCGTACTAAAAGCCGTTCTCATGTCGGGTGATGTTCTCTTCTGCCATACAATTTGTGCAATAAAATTTTCTTCCCCAAAAACCTCATTACACAGCTTTTTAAGGTTGTCTACCTCATTATCATCAATCGAAATAAAGATCACGCCGTCGTCCCGCAGCAGGTTGGCCGCCAGACGCAACCGCGGATACATCATGTTCAGCCAGTTCGTGTGATAGCGCCCCATTGTTTCAGGGTTGCTCTTGGTGGTCTGCGCCGTCACTTCCTTGTACCGCGCCAGCGGGTCGGCAAAATCGTCCGCGTACACAAAATCGTTGCCCGTGTTGTACGGCGGGTCGATATAAATCATCTTCACCTTGCGGAAGTAGCTTTTTTGCAGCAGCTTCAGCACCTCTAAATTGTCGCCCTCAATATAGAGGTTCTGTGTGGTATCCCAGTTCACGCTCTCCTCCGGCACAGGGCGCAGCGTGCCCGTGCTGCGCTTCTGGGCAAGGCGCAGGCACTCGCTTTTTCCTTTCCAGCGGAATTCATACTTTTCAAAATCTTCGGTGATGTACTCCCCGCACAGGCTCAACAGCTTGTCGATGTCCAGCCGCCCCTCGGTGAAGCACTCCGGGAACACCGCCCGCAGCTTGTCCCTGTTCACCGCCTCTAAATCCATGCTCAGGCCGTCCAGCTTCTCGTTCATCCGCCGTTCCTCCGTCTCCGCGCTCATCCGCGCCCTGTATGTTCATTTTACCATAGCCACAGGCCGGTTTCCAGCGCAGATCATGCGAAAAGCAGTAAAATATACGCCATTATACGAGAAAAGCCGCCCGCACTATAGGTGCGAACGGCGTAAAACCTTTACTCCGGCTTATATTCGGCAATGTCGCCTATGTCACAATGCAGCGCATGGCATAGCCTGTCCAGCGTTTTCGTCTCAATGTTTTCATTGGCACGCAGCCTGCGGATGGTCTTGCTGTCGATCCCGCACCGTTCCCGCAGCATATAGGTGGAAATGTCCCTTTCCTCCATGATCTTCCAAAGTTTGTCAAAGACGATCACATGCATCCCCCCACTGTTCACAGTATGGGGGTTATAGTCTTCTTCGATAAGGGGATATAATCCCCATATTATGAGAGGTCAGGACGGCCAACAGAAAAAGAGAGCGATTATGCCCCTCTTTTGCTCACAATTCCTGCCTGTATGATTAATGTAATGGCTTTTCCTCGAAAATCGGCCCATGTTTGGCTTCATAGGCTTCAATGCAATCCCGAATCAGGATCAGGATTTGACTGTTTGCCGAACGGCCCTCGTAATCCGCTACAACGTGCAGCTTATCCAGCAGGGCCTCGTCAATCCGAATGGACAGGCTCTTTGTTGCCACCGCGCATTCACTCCAATACATATTCATTGTGTGTTTATAATGCGCCTATTTTATGCTATAATGTCCTTATTAAACATATTTTGTGTTTATTTTATGTTCATGTTGAGGAGGAAGAATATGGAAAGGACAAGTCGATCGCAGAAAGGCGACGAAACAACCAAAACTGTACTCTTGAAAGACTACAGGCGGCCCAAGCCCGATTTTAGCCCTTACAACAACTATTTACACAGCCTTGAAAAATCATTTTTGGGCGAAGATTACGCTGAGCCTCTATCGTCTCCTGATATTCTCAGGGGAACATGGGTCGTAGACCCCGAGGATAAGGAAAACTTTGAGTATCTGGTTTCTGAACTCGATAAATTTGCGAAAGCTCACGAGGGAAAAATAACAGCAAGGATCGACTCTCGAAAGCACTATGCTTTCATTGATATATTCATTGACTTCTGGGAATTGGATACACACGGCTCCTTTGATTTTCTAAAAGAACTTGGGGAAAAGACCCATTACCTTCTGTTTGAACCCGCACCGGACAATAAACTGCGAATCGCTGTACGGATTGATTATTTCCGCCTCATAGAAACCGAAACGGAAAAGAGTATAAACGAGCAGGCAGATCCCGCAATGCTATTGTTTTTAAGGCTTGCAAATGTCATCACGGGAAACCAAGCTGCAAAAAGTAATGTGGAACAGCGACTATGTGATTTGCTCGATCAATTTGAAAAAGGAAGAATTTTGAAAGCCATTGATGCTTATACTTTGACCTATAAAAAAATCGGGGAGACGTTTCCGACAATGGAAAAGCTATATACTACCGCCGAAAGTTTGCGGGAGCATATTTTAGCCGATCCGGATTTTGTGCGACTGGGATATTGGGAATAAGTATAAAGGAGCGATCAGAATGTCCGTTGAAAAGAGACTGGCTGCTATCCAAAAAAGAGTGTTCAGCGAGGATTTCCATGACAGCATCCTTGCCGCATACAACGATGAAGCAAAAAACAGTTATTATATGGAATCGATTGGGGAGGACTATCAAAAAGCAAAATCCACATTGCCTAACATTCTCAGTGAAGAGCAGGCATCCAATTTAGCCAAGGCAGAGGAATTGTGTCTGGAAAACGAAAAGTGGCTGGTACAGTTTGGCTATAAGCGCGGCATTTTTTCGGGCTTCCAGCAATATTTCACCGATAAAAATGCAGAGGATGTATTTAGAAATCAAGTTCAATTTCAGGTTATGCAAATGCCGAATATGAAACGGTATCAGGAATATTATGACCGGCGTAAGGAGACGAGCGCCCTGCTGAAGGCAGCAAGCAATGGCTTAGACAAAGCAGACGCCGAGCACATAGCCTCCATTGAACTTTCATGGATGGAACGCTTTTTGGGTGTGCTGCGCCACTCTTTTTACACAGGCTATCGCTATGCGCTCTCCGTGCTGGATGATGTCCACTCAGACGCCTCCTATACGATCATGGGAAAACTGCTGATTACAGAGCATGATCTGTGCTTTACACAGACGGTTGCAGAACGCGAGAGATCTCATCAAAAAAAGCGATCGTCATCATGCGAATCATCATGCGAATAAAGTAACTTTGTGATATAATTAAAATATCCGTACAAAGGGAGGGGGCAAAGATGGGCACATCTCGAGCATATATTGCTATTGATTTGAAAAGTTTTTACGCATCGGTTGAATGCGTGAAGCGCGGCCTTGATCCGTTGAAAACGAATCTCGTTGTCGCGGATGAGAGCCGTACAGAAAAAACGATTTGCCTTGCAGTATCCCCCTCCCTCAAAGCCTATGGCATACCGGGCCGCGCGCGGCTGTTCGAGGTGATCCAAAAGGTACGCGAGGTAAACGCGCAGCGCCAGCGCCGCGCACCGGGACGCACATTTTCCGGCTCTTCCTCCCACGACCCTGATTTGCAGGCAAATCCATCTCTCGCACTTGACTATATTGTTGCGCCGCCGCACATGGCGCACTATATGAAGGCAAGTACCGACATCTACAAAATATACTTAAAGTATATTGCGCCAGAAGATATACACATTTACTCCATCGACGAGGTAATGATGGATGTTACCGAGTATCTCCCCCTCTATAACACAACGCCGCATGATCTTGCCATGACAATGATTCTGGACGTGCTGCGCACTACGGGTATTACGGCCACGGCAGGCATTGGAACGAACCTATATTTATGCAAGGTCGCAATGGATATTGAAGCGAAACATATTCCTCCAGACGAAAACGGCGTGCGTATCGCAGAATTGGATGAGCAAAGCTACCGTCAAAAGCTTTGGGATCATCGCCCATTGACGGATTTCTGGCGTGTTGGACGCGGCTACGCCAAAAAGCTGGAAGGTCTTGGCCTTTACACAATGGGGGATATTGCGCGCTGCTCGCTTGGCAAGCGTGGTGATTTTTTCAACGAAGATACGCTATATGACGCATTCGGTGTAAATGCGGAATTGCTGATTGATCACGCATGGGGCTGGGAACCTTGTACCTTACCTTATATAAAGGCATACAAGCCAGAGGCCAGCAGCAGCGGTGCGGGCCAAGTGCTGGATCGCCCTTACACCTTTGCTGAAGCCCGGCTGGTGGTACAGGAAATGGCCGACCAGCTTGCACTTGATCTGTTAAACAAGCATCAGGTCACAAATCAGATCACATTGACGCTTGGCTACGATATAGAGAATCTGAAAGACCCGCAGCGACGGGCAAAATACAAGGGGCCTGTCAGCACCGATCCTTATGGCCGCTCTATCCCCAAACACGCGCATGGAACGGAAAATCTGGACGCCTTTACTTCCTCATCAAAACGCATCGCCCGCGCTGCGCTCGCCCTGTTTGACCGGGTTGTAAACCCTGATCTGCTTGCGCGCCGAATGTATCTGGTCGCGAACCGTGTAACGGATGAGACGGACGCCGCAAAAAGGCCACAAGCGGAGCAGCTCGACCTCTTTACGGATTATGACGCCCTCCAAAAAAAACGCGAAGCAGACGCTGCGGAGGATGAACGGGAACGCAGGCTGCAATCTACCGTGATCAAGATCAAGGATAAATACGGAAAGAATGCCATTCTCAAGGGTATGAATCTTGTTGATGGCGCGACTGCTGCAGACCGCAACGGAAGAATCGGCGGACACAAGGCATAGGGGAGGTTAGAGCGATGGATGGAGGATGTCATAAATACGATGACATTATCAACCTCCCGCATCATGTGTCAGAACGACATCCGAAAATGTCGATGTCCACACGTGCGGCGCAGTTTGCCCCATTTGCCGCCCTTACCGGATATGAGGATGCCGTAACAGAAACGGCCCGCCTCACGGATTCCGCAATCTCTCTGGATGAAACGCAGAAAGCGGTTATTGATGCATGTATACAGCTTATAAGCGAACACATGGCTGAACGGCCGGAGGTGGAAATCACCTTTTTTCAACCGGACGCTCATAAAGACGGAGGTTCCTATGTCTCCGCCAAAGGGAACCTAAAGCGGATCGACACCGTTGAACGCTGCCTCGTTTTGACAGACGGCCGGATGATAAAGGTGGATAAAATTATTCAGATAGAATCCCCGCTGCTCCATCCCATCCATATCCACCTTGAGTGAAAGAAAGGGGTTTTCATGGAATATGACACTCACTTTGCGCCTATGACGGGCGATAAATCCATTTATACCGACAGCACTTACGAAATTGTTTCAAAGGTGGCATATCTGCTTGGCATCTCCAGACGGATATTTGAAAACGAGCATGAACCTCCGAAGCTGGATGTCTATAATCTCATGGATGCAGAGAAAAGCGCCCGAATCATTCGGCACCTTTGTATCATTCGGACGTCCATAGAGCGAAACTACAAAAACATCCGCAACAAATCGAAATACGAGTTTCAATCCATTTTCTCCATGCCTGATTACATCCCTCAAGACAGCCTAAAGCGGCTTTCCGAGGACGGAATCAATTTTGTGAAAAAATCCAGCACGCAGCCGAAGCATCACCTGATCGAAATCAATCGGCTTATTTCTGACCGAATCAACAACTGCAAACCGCTCTTTCCTCTTTGGCTGAATTGGCAATATGTCAAGGAACTGTTCATCATGCCGGATGGATTGACGGAAGACGGTACAAAGATAGCCGCTGAATGCTATTATGCAAATCTTCCCCTCTATCCCTATCAGGTTTATCTCAACTGGAAGCCAAAAGATGAAGGGAATATTCTCTACAACGACAAGAAATTTGTAAAGCTGCTTTATGAATGGCATAATGACTGCTTTACAGAGTATAGTAAGGTATCAGATGCTGGAAATTATGTGAAGGGAAACATCTATGATTTCATCGCGGACAGCCGCAAGATCGTGATCGTCGTTGATTGTGAGAACTCTGATCCGTATAAGTTGTGTGCAACCTTGAAAAACTTAAATCAGGAATATACCGACAAGATCACGTCCATCATTCTGTTTGATGATGAGCATACTGTGGCTACATGGCGCAGTTTGGAGCAGTATACACAAATTCCAGTAGAACACATGATGGTGGAACGGGTAAAGCAAAACAAATCGCTGGTTGACATCATGCTCACGGCCCGTGCCTGTCAGGAGCATTATAAAAATAATGTGGATTCATTTGTCATTGTTTCGAGTGATTCGGATTATTGGGGCCTGATCTCGTCACTGACAGATGCGAGATTCCTTGTCATGGTGGAGCGCATTAAGTGCAGCTCCGACATGAAAAAAGCCCTCGTGGATTCCGGCATTTTCTTTTGCTACATAGACGACTTTTATTCCGGCAACGCCGAGGACATCAAAAAAGGAGCATTGTTCAAAGAACTGTACCGCTATCTGGACAGCTCGCTTCATCTCAATGTGAATGCCATGATGGAGGAGGCTCTGCGCGCCACCCGCATCAGCATGAGCACTGCTGAACAGAGGCAATTCATCGAGCGCCATATCCGCAATATGCAGCTTATGATCGACGATGAGGGAAATGTCAGCTTTGAATTGAAGCGGTAATACTTCAATCATCGCTGCGGATTCCGGCCCCATCCGCATCCTGCCCAAAAGGTCTTGTCTTTCTTGGAGGCGGGGCCTCTTTTTCTGCAAAAAAGAAATATGCAGAGGGCTTGACAAAAACGGCAAGTCGCCTTATAATAATGGTAAGTTTTACACGATTGGCAATTTTAGCTATATGAATGGTAATCTTAAAGCAAAGGGAGTGCCATGCAATGAGCAGAGAAATGGGCGAGCGGATGCTGGATTTGATGAGGATTCAGGGAATCACGCAAAGAGAACTGGCCGAGCGGGTCGGGATTACCGAGGCAAGTCTGTGCCGCTATATTTCCGGTGACCGGGAACCGAAAGCAGATACGCTTGCAAACATCGCCACCGCACTTTTTACAACCTCCGATCATCTTCTCGGCATTGAAAATGACAGCTTCGATTTTCCGCGTGTGCGCAGAATGCTGGCAAGAAATTCCTCCTCGCTGACCCAGCAGGAGCGCAAGGCTCTGATCGACGCCTTGTTCGGGGAGGGCTGAGTATGGCAATGCGCCTGCCGGATAGCCGTTATGATGCAATCAAGCAAACCGTTGTAGAGTTATTCATCCGGTACGATGTGAACTGTATTCCCATCAACGGATTTGAGATTGCCGCAAAGATGGGGATTGACGTCGTCCCTTATTCGGCGTACCCTCCCAGCGTGCAGGAGATGATGCGCAGGGAAAGCCCGGATTCATTTTTCATCGAGAAAAACGACGGAAAACAGCTGATTTATTACGATTCCGACCAGATTTACGGGCGCATGAACCAAAGCATCATGCACGAGATCGGCCACATTGTGCTTGGTCACACGCAGGAAAGCGAGCTGGCAGAAGCAGAGGCAAAGTTTTTTGCCAAGTATGCCCTTGCGCCCCCTGCGCTGGTACATCGGATGAACCCGTCTGACCCCTACGCACTTGCCGAATACTTCGACATCAGCTTTCAAGCGGCCTGCATTGCGTGGGACTACTACCGTAAATGGCTGGCCTATTCCGGCACGGATTATGCCAACTATGAGTATCAGATGCTGAAACAATTTCAGATGATCGGTTGATGGAAAGGAGAGGATGTCGATTGCTTGTGACAGGCAAAAGAAAAAGCGATCTGTAAATTGTTGGCGCAATTTACAAATCGCTTCTCCGAGTGTCGCAGTTATTGTGTGACAAGTACAGTATAGCGACTTTCGGAGCAAAAAGCAAGACAAAACAGGAAAAAAGCGGATAAAACAGGTCAAAATCCGCAAAAAGAAACCAATATCATGCTTTTATCCGAAAGGAGACTTACATTTGACAAGTAAAGAAATGCGGGAACATCCGCTGTTCCTGCGCAACGGCTTTGCCTGCGCAGGGAAGTGGTCGATTCCCCTTGTGAAAAGCCAGCGGCTTGATATGGACAAGCCCATGCTGCTGGCCTGTTCCGACACGCGCCGCAACGACCGGCCGGAGAACCGCCGCTGCGGAGTACATTTTTTCGTGGATGATTACCGGTTTCGGGGAATATACAAAGAACCGGATCGAACACTCGGCAAATTCGCTCAATATGCGTTTCTGCTTACGCCCGACTTTTCGCTCTATGCCGATATGCCACGCTGGATGCAGCTTGCAAACGTCGCAAAGAACCGTTGGTGCGGGGCCTATTGGCAGGCGCACGGGTTGACCGTGATCCCGACAATCAGTTGGGCGGGCGCGTCCAGTTTTGACTTCTGCTTTGACGGCGTGGAACAAAACGCGGTCGTCGCCATCGGTATGATTGGCTGCAAAAAAAGTCGTGTCGGCTTCCTGCGTGGCTATCACGCGATGCTGGAGCGGTTGAACCCGTCGAAGGTCATCTGCTTTGGCGAGCCGTTCCCGGAAATGGACGGGAACATCGTCCCCGTGGATTATCGCGCGTCCCGAAAGGCGGTGCGGTGATATGGGTGGTCGTGGTACTTTTGCGGCGGGAAATCCTGTCCCGTACTCCTATCAGACAGTCGGGATGATTGGAGGGGTTAAGGTGCTGAAAGGAATTGGCGGAAAACACTCCTTGCCAGAAGAGGCACATTCCAGCAGCGCATATATAAAATTAAAGCCGGATGGCACATTCCATGAGATGAGAATTTATGATAAGGATCATTATGTAATCTTGGAACTCGCATATCATCCGGAAAAATCTCTCGGCAGCGCAGGAAGGTCTATATTACATTATCATTTATATGATAGGAATTTCAATCGTACACTTGCTCGAAAAATGCCTAAAGCAATGAGAAAAAGATACTCAAAATATTTTGCGGGGGTAAAGCAATATGGTAAACGGTGATGTGAACGAGTTTGTAGATCATATCCAGTACGGAGATGAACTTGTTTTCATCTATCACAACATAAAATACTTCCTGCAAGGCTGGACAGAGAACGGTATATCTGTTATGGTTCTTGATATTTGGGAGGGAAAACCGATAGAAGGATATGTGTGGGAAACATCTGCAAAAAAAATGTCTATCTGTGCCGAGCGATTCCTCTCTGCCAGAATTTTTGAAGGTAAAAGCTTTTGGGAAATTGAAGGAGAAATCGAATGGGTCGATTGCTAAATCTCTATTGCTGGTTTTCTCCAATCTGTTTTGGAACATAGTCTGAAGGAGGGCAACGGATACCGCATGATAATGGGCGGTATCCGTTGCTTGTAATGGAGCAAAAGTACAAAAAATACTTTAAGGGGTCTATTAAATGAAGGGAAAGCATCTTGATGAATTTATCGATGCCCTATACTCCAATCCAGAAATGGAACTCATCTACCACGGAAAGCGGTACCTACTCTCTGGCTATATAGAGTGTGATGGCATATATACCTTACAACTTGATACCATTGAAAGAGACAGTAAGGAATTGTTCTTGCACAAGTCTGCCTCGCGCCAAGAATGTGTAGAGAAATTCGAGTCGTCAAAAGTATTTGATGGGAAAACCATCTACGAGGCTGAACAGGAAATCCTCGTAGAATATGGCTAAAGACCTAAAAGTACCGCCCGCAAATCCGGGCGGTACTTGTTCTTGCTCAACATTCCAGCTTAAGTAAATGCTGCCATTGGTTCTATCCTCACACCATTCATCATCACCTCAAAATGCAGATGGTTTCCTGTGGAATCGCCGGTGCTACCGACGTAACCGATAACCTGACCGGCTGCGACGGTTTCGCCTGCGCTCACGGCGGTTTCGGTCATGTGAGCATAGCGGGTGGAAAGCCCCGCGCCGTTATCCAGCAGTACCTGATTGCCATAGCTGTCGTTCCAGCCGCTGACAAGCACCGTGCCGTCGTGGGCGGCAAGAATGGGCGTCCCCTCCGGCGCTGGGATGTCGATGCCCTTGTGCGGCAGGCCGCGGATCGCATCCGGTTCCCCGAATCCGCAGGAAATTGTGGTATATCCCGGCAGCGGCCATTGCAGCGCACCCGCAGGAATGCCGCCTGTTGCCCCGCCGCAAAGGGCCAGCAGCGCGGGGCGCATTTCCGCCGAAAGAAGCTGATGCAAAATATCCCTCTGGTCGGCGGTGAAATGGCAGCGGTCGGCCATCTCGTCGGCGGTTTTGCCGCTGACAGAAATATGCAGGATGTACCGGTACTGCGGCGCGGGGGCGGCATTTTCGCCGTCCCCGCCTTCGTCTGTTTCGCCGGTTTCCTCCGCTTCATCCTCATCTGATTCGATCTCAACGGTTTCCACCTCGGCGGCGATCTCGTGCATTTCCCAAAAGGTGTTTTGGACGCGCCGTGCATTGGCCGCGTCGATCACGGCCACATTGTCTCCGTCGCCAAGATTGGCCTGCACCGCGAACACCGCCAGCACCTCCGGCCAGTAGCTCGTCCATGTCCGGCCCGCTTCATAGTGGTATTGGATGTCCACCTCGTCACATTCGGGGTGTGCCGCTACAATGTCGTTGATCGCCTGTCCGAAAGCGGCGTTTGTTTCCCGGACAATATCCGCAACGGAAACTGCGTTTGGGTCGCCTGTCTCGCCCGCAAGCAGAATGCCCATCGGGGAGCCGATGATCGCTGCCGCAGCGCCTGCCACCATCACGAGCAGCAGAACAATCCCGCCCGCGCCGACAAGTGCTGCTATGGATTGCACCGCTGCACGGGCGGTTTTCACAAGCGCCGACGCAAGCCGGCCGAGAACACGGCCCGCTGTCGATTGCAGCCGGACGCGCATGGCCGGAACGCCGCGGAGCCGGGGTATGGGGCGCGGCAAAGGGGAAGCCGGCCGCATTCTGCCAACTGCACCGGTTCGCCTTGTTTGGCTCTGCCACAACGCGCTCTCGCGGAAAATCCGGCGCTTTGTATCCTGCCGCCAATGCACAAGGCGCAGGGATGGTTCGTTCTGCACCGCCCCGGCCGTCCTGCGCAGCACTTCTTTTTCAGCCTGTTTTGCCGCTGCCCTTTGCGCAAAAAGCTGCCGACGCACCCGCTCCTTTCGCTGTGCCCCGGTCGGGATTTCCACGCGCGGCGCGGCGGGGGATTTTTCCCGCATATCGGGCAATATGGGCAGCGTATTCCCCGTACTGCCTGCGCGCCGGGTGCCCTTTGCCCGCAATATCTTTTCACGCGCCGCTTTCCCGCGCAGATATGCCGCCCGCGCTGCGTTTGCGGAAAGTTCGCCCACCGCAAAGGCGGCGTCTGCCACGCCGTCCTTTACTGATTCCGCGGCATCCCGTTCCGGTCTGTTTGCCGATTCTGTCTGGGATAATTTTTGTCCGTTTGCGGTGCGGGAGAGGTCTGCGGTCAAATGCGCCGCTTCCCGCCGTATGATGCTGGCCCTTGCCGCTCTTTTTACGGGCTTTCCCTTATCTACGCTTTTCATCTTTTTTGGATTTCACCTCCTTTGTCCTGCCTGCCGGTTTACATCCCGGCGCGTACCAGACACGCACTGCCGGACGCATTTGCGCTGTATTCTTTCGCCGCCGCTCCTGCTGTTTCATATTGCCAAGCGCGGCGTTGGCAGTCGGGTCGCGCCGGTGCGGGCAGGGGCTATATCGACAAAAATACTGATATTTTCCCTGTTCCTTATGTTTCATGCTCTTTCTCTCTTTTCACGCTCTTACTCCTCCATCATTTCGGCATATTCATCGAAAGAGAGCTGTCCGGGCAGCACGTCGTCCTCCATCCACCAATGAAAAATATCCTCGCCCGTTGTGCCGCTGCGCCAGCTTCCGTCGATTTTTCCTCGCTGTCGCCGCATTTCCAACATTTTGTCAAAAGAGCGAATGTACATCTGCTCATAAGCGGGCCAGCGGGCAAAATCCCGATACCTCCGTTTGCCCGCCATCGGACAGCCTACACAGCCAACACGAGGAAAGCCCTCGGCATAGAGCGGATTGAGCGGGATTTTCTCGGACAACAAAAAATCCCACACATCGCTGTCCGTCCAGTCGATGATGGGATTGCATACGCGCTTTGCCTGCAAGGTGCAATGCTCAAACAGGCGGCGCTTATCGTCGTTGTCGTTATTTAAGATAATGCGTTTAGCCGGGTCTTTCGCACTCTTTTCAAAGATGCCCCGCCTGTCGCGCCTGCGGATACTTTCTGCCCAGCGCACACCCGTCACAAGAAAGCGCCCCTGTCCGCCGCGCTCTTTCAGGATGGCGCAGCAATAGCGAACGGCACGGGTCGGCGGCATCAGCTTTTGGGGGATCAGCGCCCACATGGATGTGCGCATGCCTTTGTAGTGCGGGTATTCGATTTTGCAGGGGATGCCCATTGCCTCAAGCCGCGCAAATTCACGCCGAATAAAATAGACGGTTTCCGGCGCGTCGGCGGTCGTATGATTGTGCAGCACCTCAAAGGGAATACCCGCCCGCCTTGCCAACTCCACACATACGCTGCTGTCCTTGCCACCGCTGTCTGCGATTACAAGGGGCTGCCTATACCGGAACAGGCTCATTTCCGATGCTTCGCGCAGCCGCTGGATTACGCTCTGCTCCCTATCGCTCATAGTGACTATTCCGCTCTACGGATTGACGCTGCATTTGTTCCGGCTCCCGGCAGTATTCCGGGTAGCGCAGTCGAATCCCCTCCAGCATATACGGCGCATAACCGCAGGCAAAGAGGTCATAGGGCGCGGTGTCCCGCTCGTGCCCCGGCTCGGTGTAGCCGTTCCATAAATTGAACGCCAACAGACAAAGGCGATAGGTGCCGCTGGTCTGCCAGCCCTCGTGCAAGGCTTCGGGCCGGATGCAGTCCTCCTCAAAATCAAACAGGCGGGTTATCCTTTTCCGGGTATCATCGCTGACACCCAGCAGATAGAACAGCGCCCTGTGATAGCTGTCATCCCGGACACGCGCCATGCAGTTTTCATAAAAGGCGCGGTGCCGGTCGGATGTAAAAATCAGCTTTTTCATTTCGGTTCCTTTCAAAAAATGCGCCCGGTACAGTCTGCGAGGAACTGCACCGGGCGTGGCTCATTCGGTTATGCCTCTGCCATCTCACCGGGCTTTGTGGTGAGCAGGCGGTAGGTTTTCGTATTTTTCGGATAGTCGTTCTCAAAGGGAATCAGGCTGTTGCCCAGCTTCAAAATGCCCTGCCCCGGCCTTGCCAGCAGCAGATAGTTGCGCTGCGGCTCGGAAAGGCCGTACAATTCCGCCACGCTGTCGATGTCCTTTGTCTGTCGCAGCAGCACCACAAATTCGCTGTTTGCCAGCATCGCATAGGCCGTATCGTTGGAGAGGCAGTCCTGCACATTCTGGGTGATGCCGGTGGCATAGGCGTTGTACTTGCGAAAGCGTTTCCACGAGGTATAGAGGAAATGGGCGCTCAGCTCGTTGCGCAAAAGCAAATAGATTTCGTCAAAGTAGACCCACGTCGCCGCGTCCGGGTCGCTGCGGTTGCCCTGCATCACCTGCGTGTTGATAAACTCCAGCATGGACAGCATTGCCACGGGCTTGAGCTGATCGCCAAGGCTCTGGATATTAAAGCAGATCAGCCGGTTCGACATATCCACATTGGTCGGCTGGGCGAACATGTTGAGACTGCCGTTTGCGAAGATCTCCAGCGCCAGCGCGATTTCTCTGGCTCGCTCGTTGTCCTGCGCATTGAGATCGCGCCACAAATCCGTCAGCGTCGGGCAAGCCCCTTGATACCGCCGCTTCACAAACAGCTGATAAATGCGCTTCAAACTCCGGTCAATCAGGCTCTTATCCCCCGGCAGCAGGTGCTCCTTGCCCATGATCTGCTCGCACAGGGACAGCACAAACTCAGCCTTTGCCGTGTGCGGCGGGATTTTTGTTGCCGGGTCGTACACATAGTCCAGCGGATTGAAGTGGGTACGGCTGTCTACCGAGATGTCGATCACAACGCCACCGCGCGCACGGATAAGCGGGGCATATTCGTTTTCGGGGTCTACCGCATAGATTTTGACCCGTTCAAACAAGAGGTTGCGCGCTATGATTTCCGCCTTGACAAACAGGCTTTTCCCGCCGCCCGATGTGGCGATCACCATGCCGTTGCCGTTAACCAGCAGCGCACGGGAGCCGATGATGAGATTGCCGGACAGGGCGTTGACGCCATAGCAGATGCCGCCCGGATGCAAGACCTCCTGCGTGTGGAACGGCACCAGCGCGGCCACGTCCCCGGTAAGCATGGTGCGCATATTCTCTATGCGCCGCAGGCCATAAGGCATCGTGGTGTTGAACGCATTTTCCTGCTGGAATTTGAGGTCGGTAAATCGGCAGTTGAGATTCACCGCCTGCGTCTTGACGGCATCCACCTCGCGGGTCAGCTCCTCCGGGCTGTCGGCAAAGCAGACCACGGTAAGCAGGGTTAAAAACATCTGCTGGTCATGGTTTGCTACGCCGTCCTGCCAGTCGGCCACGATTTCATCCTGCGCCCGGACGCGGTAGGGGACGCTGCTTGTAAAGTCAAGGTTATCTACAGATTTGCGGTTGAACCGTACCTTGTCCGCGTCCACCTTCATCCGCGCGCTGTCGATTTCCCGGGCTGCGTCCTCCGGCTCAATGGGCAGCACATGGATAGAAAGGGCCATCATCGGGGCCTGCCGCAACAGGCTGGGGATCAGGCTGTCATCCAGCCGCTGAGGGTACTGCATGAGGGAAAGTACCTTGGCATATCGGTTGTCGATCTCAATGTGGTCGGCCTTGAACACCATGTTGTCCGGGCAGATGGCGTCCTTGAAGTCATGCCCCAAGCGGCGGCATTCGTCGAGGTCAAACCGGAAGTGCTGCTCCTCGCCCGCGCGGAAAAAACCGTGCAAAACGCGCAGGCGCTCGTTGTTGTCCACCTCCCGCACGGTGCAGCCGAGCGCGGACAGTGCGCTGACAAGGTGCCCCTGCACCTGACGCAGCCGCTCCCGTGCCTGCCGGATGTTTGGCTTGTTGGTGGACACAATCAGGAATTTCTGCTGGCGGGTGTTGCCGAGGTCGCGCACGCGACTTTCCAAAAGGGCGTTATACTCGGCGCGGTATTCATCCCCGGAATCTCCCCGCATCGGCATGAGGATGTCACGCCGGAACGCGGCCTCGTCCATCCGCTGGCTCGTGACGCAGAACTGCGTCCAGCAGTCGGCAGGAATTCCGGCGTAAACCGTTCCATACAATGTTTGGATTTCCTTTTTCGCCGCGTCTGAGAGCATGGCGTAGTTCACATCCGACACACTCCACATCCGGCTGTACACATCGCCGGAGCGCCAGACGCCATCTGAATAAATGGTATCAATGGGAATGCTCTGCTGCACCGAGCGCGGCACACGGCGGCTGCCCCGCGTGCGGCGGCAGTTGTCATATTCACGCAATTTCAAAATCCTTGACTTCCTCCTTTCTCTTTTTGCTGAACGCACTTAAAGCAGAAAGGACGGCCAACCAGCCGCCCTTTCCTTTTTTGCGCACTTTCATTTCCTGTTCATATCGGTTTTCACTTTTCCAGACGCGTGGCCCGGCCTGCAAAAATATCGTCTCCCATACCGCGCGCAGGAATTGCTCAAAATTCAGGCCGTCGTAAGTAAAGAAGCCCGCCGCCGCGACCGGCGCGGCGCAGACGATGCAGACCCAACTGACCGTTTCCCGCCCCAACACGCCGCGCAGGGCAAAGTAGGAGCCAACCGCCGCGCCAATGGCCACGCCCGAACAGACGAGTTGCCGCAGCGAAAGTCCCATGAAGATTTCTTCCCGGTATGTTCGGATTTCTTTGCTGATTTTTGCTTGCATAATCTCACCCCCCTATATTCCCATCATCTCATGGATCACCCGATCCGCGCCTTTCACCAGCCCCACCAGTACCAGCATATTGAACGCTGTTTCGGCAAGATAACTCCACACCACGCTGGCCGCTTCGCCCGTCGTCACGCTCGGTGCAGTCACAAAGCCGGAATAGATCACGCACGCCAGCACGATCACCGCACCCTCCATGCAGACGCTCACATAGCTTTTTAGAAAGGACACGCCCACATTTTGCGTACTCTCCCCGGCAAATGCCGCCAGCGGCACCGGGGCCAGCGCGGTGTACATATAGATATGGAAAAAGCGCCCGTACACGGTCAGGATCAGCACAAACGAAAGCACCGTAATGAGCAGGCTGCCGAGGATCGTCACCAGCCACAGCGGGATGCTGGCGAGAAAGCCGACGCTGCGGATGGCCGTCTCGATCTCGACCGGCAGATACACCATCGCCTGTGAGACGCCGCCCATCCCGGCCGCAGCCTGTAAAACAATACCGTTGCACATTTCAAACAGCTTCAGCATGATCTCCATGCCGTAGGTCACCGCCGCCTTTGCCGCCACAAATCGAATCAGATAGGCAAGGGCCGCTTCGGGGCGTTTTAACTCATGGAAATTTGCCGTGTTCTTAAACAGCGACATGGCAAAGAACAGGATGAGCAGCCCATAGCCCACGGCGAGCAGCCCGCCGTGGATGTTCTGCATCACGGCCCAGACCGCGCCGCCCTTGAACGCATTGGGGGACATGGTGACAAGTGTCCAGAGTTCGGCCAGCTTGTCGTTCCATGTGGCAAAGGCGTTCAAGATGTTTTCTACGATCCAGTTTTGATTCAAGTTTCTTTTTCACCTCCCACACCGCCGCATGGTTTTTCCTATGGTTCCATGCGGCGGCTGTATTCGTTTTTGTTCCCAGTTTACACGATCATATCCAGCAGATCCTTCGCAAAGTAGATCACCACGCCGCCGAAAAAGGTCATAAAGCCCTGTGCCCGCTGGCTGGCGTCGTGGCCTTTCAAAGCCAAACCGATCTGCACGATGCCAAAGCCGAGCAAAATCGCACCGATGGCCTTGATTGCGCTGAACACAAAGTCGGACAGATTGTTAATCGCGGCCAGCGGGTCGCCAGCGGCAAAAGCGGGCGTGGCGAGCAGGAGCGCCATTGCCAGCGATGCCGCCATTGTCCAATACGCGCGTTTGATCTGCCGTGCCCGCACATCCATTGGCACCGGCGTTTCATCAATGCTTCTTTTCTGCTTCATCAGGCGATTCATCCGTTTCATTGATTTCCTCCAATTCAATCCATTCATAGCGTTGTAGGGTTTCCTCCGGCACCTTGTCCGGCTCCAGCGTATCCAATTCCGCTGCGGGCAGCGTGGCCGTGCCGTCCATGTAGTCATGCGGCATCACATACGGCGCGCTGCCGCCGTCCGGCGTAAACCGGATATTGGGGTGCCGCAGGATGTCGTACTTTTTGTCAATCACCGGGTTTTCGCTGCTCATCAAAAGCAGCGCATCCCCGCGTTCCATACGGCGCACTTCATCGGGCGTCAGCAGTTCGCGGCCCGCCGATTGGCGGCTCTCACTGGACGAGCCGCGGCTGCCTTTCCCGATGCTCTGTGAGGTCGTGCGCTCGGTTTCCTTGCCGAGGATTTTCGAGAGATATTCAAATGTACCAAACTCATTTCCACCCAAAAAGAGCATCGTGTCGCAGTTTCCGAGCAGCCCCTCCCAGTCGTCCTTAAACAGCTTTTTGATCTGTGCAATGTTCTGCAAAATGATGTCGCAGCTGATGTTCCGGCTGCGGCAGACACTCAAAATGTTCTGAAAGTTGCTGGGCAGGGCAACATTCGCAAACTCGTCCATCATAAAGCGCACATGGACGGGCAGCGCACCGTGGTAGTCCGGGTTTGAATCCGCCAGCCGGAAAAGCTGGTCAAAGAGTTGTGTGTACAGGATGGTGACAAGGAAATTGTAGGTCTGGTCGTGATCCGGGATTACGCAGAAGATCGCGCGGCGCTCGGTGCCAAGTAATGGCAGAAACGTCTCGTCCCGGCTTGTCATCTCGGCAAAACGGCGGGTATTGAACATATACAGATTCGCCGCCGCTGAGATCAGCACCGATTGCAGGGTCTTGGTACTGCCCAGCTTGAATGAGTGGTATTGCAATACGGCGGGATGGTCAGGCTCCCGGCCCTCCAGTTCCTCAAACAGCAGGTCGAGCGGGTTTGGCCCCATCTCGCCCTCGGTCAGTTGGCAATGGAGGATCATGTACATCAGCATCGCAAAATTCTGCTCCTCCGGCGGGGTCTCGTACATTAAATATAGAAGCATGGCCGAAATCAGCATCATGGTGGAATCATCCCAAAACTTGTCGCCGCCCGCGGGCACGTCCTTTGCCTTGGTGTTATGCACCAGCGCGTGGGCCAGCTTGATCGCGTCCTCGTCGGTTTCCAGATAGGCCATTGGGTTGTAGTGGCCCGCAAAATGCACAAGGTCAACGACCGTGACGGCGATGCCCTCTTTCTCGAATAGCCCACCTACGCTGCGCAGAATCTCCCCCTTGCTGTCGAGGATGATATACGAGCAGTTTTCCGCGCACTGCATCAGGTTCGGTTTGACGAAAAACCGCGTCTTGCCTGCGCCGCTGCCGCCGATGACCACCACGTTGAGATTGTGCTTGTGCCGAAAGCTGTCCATGCCCATCTGCACATGGGCGGTAAAGATATAGTTTTCGGATGGATGCCTGCGGTCACGGTATTTGCGGTTAAGTGCAAACGCGCTGCCCCAGCGGGCCGTGCCATGCTCTGCGCCGGGGTGCTGCCGGGATTTTTCCTCTAAATAGCAAAATACAGCCAGCGGGTAGCAGACCGCCGCCATCAACAGGAATTTTCCGGTACTCCCGCTCCAGCGTACCGAGAGCGGCGCGGCAAGCAGGGCAGACAAATGGGCGGCGAGCCCTGCCAGCCCGCCGCCCATATCAATTGCCTGTGCCAGTGCCGCCGAAAGCCAGAGTACCGGCAGCAGCAACGCCGCCCAAAGCGCAGCTTCGGTGCTCTGCCCGGGACGCTTCACCGCTCAATCCGGGCTGTCATTCCCATCGGCACACGTCCGCGTTCGGGAGGAAAGACCTCTTTTTCGATTCCATTGCCGATGGAACGCGCGTATTCCCGAATCTCATCCAACATGGCGCGTTCCTCATCCTTTGCAAAATGGATGCGCAGGAATTCCAGCCTCTGCGCCGCGCCCTGCGGGATGTCCAGCCCAAACCGCCCGCACAGTTCCACAGCGGCGCACTGTCCATAGAGTTTTGCAACCGGGGAAGGCTCCGCCGATTCTTCTGTCAGGGTAACGTGGGCGGTTACGATCTCCGCGGCAAGAAAATGAAACAATTCTTCCGGTGTGGCCGAAGCGCTGATCTGGATCGTGCCTGCCTGCGGGTCATAACGGGCGGGCGTTTCCATCTGGTCTATGGCAGTAAGTTGCACCGGAGAAAAGGTCCCCAACACATCCAGCGCGGCTTCCAGCTTTTCCGGCTCCTTTGCGGAAAGGTGAGGAAGTTTGCAGGGGCGCGAACCATAGGTCTGTGCCAGTTCAAACACACGCAGCACGCGCCAGTATCCGCGCTCGCGCCCGATGATCTGGATACCATGCTCCCCACGCCCGATACGCCGCCCGATGTTGCCCCATTCCTCCAAGGATTTCACAATCCGCGCTTTCGGGTTCTGGTCGAGGATCAGGGCGGCGTTGCCGCTCGAATATCGCGAGCCGAGCCGCCCGCGGCCGACAAGATACTTCACCAGATTATCGCCGCTTGAAAGCGCCTTTGCGAGGGCCGCCTGCTGCCGATCCGCAAGCTGCCTGCGCTCCGCCTCTTTTTCATCGCGCCATTCTTCTTTTGTAATTTCGTTCATTTACCGTGCCTCCCTTTCTGCTTCCTCTGTCATTTCCTTTTCCGCAAAGGACATTGCGTGCTCCGCCTGTTTTGCGGCCACATCCCGCAGACGGCTGAGCGCCTCCCGCACCGACGGCTTTTCCGCACTTCCTGTCAGCCGCTGCCCGGCTCCTTCAGAAAGTACCCGGCCCGTTTCCCTCGCACCATGCCCGCGCGTCGTCGAGCCGTTTTCGGACGGACGGCGGGCCGGTTCTTTTTTTCGCTCCACCACCCTTTTCTCCGGCACGGGATAGCCCATGCGCTCGAAAATTCGGTTGAGTTTGGACACATCCTCCGCGCGGGCGAGAATGTCGATCAGTTCGCCCCCGCTCGTCTTATCCCGGATGGCCGAAAACAGTACGCCATAGTGCTTTGCCTGCCGTTTGAACTCGGCCAGATCGCCCGCCTTGATTTGAAAGACTTTCAGCTCCTTGCCGTCGCGCAAAAGGCGGTTCAGGCGGGTGCGGCCGCGCACCTTTGGATTGTCCTTTGCCAAAGCCAGTGCGATGGCCGCAAGGTTCTTCGCACCCAGCGCGCTCAGCTTGATGGCCTCGGATGTGATCTGGATGCCCTCGCGTACCATCTGATCAGCTGCTTCGCCGCCGCTGTTCATCTTGCATACCCCCTTTGTCTTTTCTGATGATCCTTCTGATGTTCCTGTTCCTGCCGCGCCTCGCGCTCGGCCTCGGCGAGCTGCAAACGCAGACGCTGTACGTCTTCTCCGATCCAGCCGCAAATCATCACCTCCCTACGGCGGGCGCGGATTTCTGCGGACAGTACGGCGATCTGTTCCGAAAGCGCCGCAGCACCATGTGTATCGCCGGCCTTCTTCGCGGCGCTCTTTTTCCGATAAAGCCGTTTTCTTTGCTCGGCCAAAGCGTCATGCTCCGATTCCGCCGCCGCCCTTGCCGCATCCAAATCCTCCTGTGTCTGGATGCGGTATTCCCATACATATTTGAATTGCACCATGTAGCGGTCGAACTTCTGGAAATCCTCGCGGAGCAAAAAGCAGCAGCGGCGCGAGGTGCGCCGCTGCCGTGTTTTACCCAGCAGATAGACATATCGGTAATAGAGCGCCATGAAGCCGGTGATCTTTTGGCGGGGCAGGACGGGCAGCGTGCCGCGCAGACGTCCACGGCGAAATCGCCGCCCTGCTTTGATTGCCGTCCCCGGTCGCTGCTGTTGTTCGGCCGTCTCCGCCATGTCGCCGTTTGCCGCACGGGGCAGCTTCACCTCCTCGCCCCGTGCGCGGTGCGCCAGCAACTCGCGGATGGATGTTTCATCGTATCCCTCGCCAAGCGATTTGAGCCGGATGTTCCTTTTTCCTGTTTTGTGGCGCAGGGTGGCATATTTGACGTTTGGACCGTACTTTATGGAATATCCCATTTTCCGTAAACCCGCCGCGAAGGTTTCCCAGCTTACGGCCCGCGCCAGCGCACTGTCCACATCCCCGCGGATCATGGCACGGACGGTCAGCGCGCCTTCTTTTTCTACCTGCCGCTCGACGTAGGTCTTTCCCTTTTGCTTCGGGGCAATGACGGAAATACCATATTCCCGGCACAGTTGATCGGATACTGCTCGGATGCCTTTGAAATATCCTTTGAAATCATTGCGGAACATCCGGCCATCCGCGAATGAAACGGAATTGAAAACGATATGGTTATGCAGATGGCCTTTATCAAGATGCGTACTGACTGTCACCTCGTATCGGTCGGCAAACGCGCGGTGTGCAAACTCACAGCCGATCTCATGCGCCTGCTGCGGCGTCACCTCACCGGGCGCAAAGGACTGAATGACATGATAGCCCTGCACATGGCCGGGCTCTGCTTTCCTGTAGCGGTGCTTTGTTGCCAGCATCTGCCCGTATGCGCTGGCCGGGTCGCAGTTAAAGCCGGTCACAAAAAGCTGATGCTCCGTCTTATCTCTGTTCTGTGTATAGGCCAGGGCTTTTTGCAGGTCAGTTCCCACCTCCGTTTTTTCCGGGTTTGCGGTATATTCGAGGCATCGCTTCAAATGATTTCTGACGGCCTTGATCTTGGTGTATGCCATTGCTATACCCGCTCCTGCACCAGCTGCCAGACCTGCGCCATAAGGCTTGCAAGCTGCTCGATCTGCGCACGGCTGACATACCCGGTGCAGTTGGCCAGATGCGTAATTTGATTGATGTTGTTGCCGATTGCCGCAAGTTCCCGCGCAAGGTCTTTGTAGCTGTCGGGCGGGCGGGGCCGGATCTCGCAGCCTTCAATCAGGCCGCGCACCAGCCCTTCCATTGTCATGCCGGACTGATGGCATTTTTCTTTCAGCATCTGATGCTCCTGCCGGTTCAGTCGGACACTGATGCGGATATTTCTTTTTCTGATTGCCATAGACTGCTCCTCACATGGGGTTTTAGGGGCCTTGCCCCTAACAAGCTGACAAAGTGGGCGTCACTTTGTCGTGCTTGCTTGTACTGTGCGCGGCACAGTACAACTTCACCGGCTGAAAAAATCCCCTGCGCGCCTATTCATCCTCTGGACGCCGCGATTTCCTTTTCATACCGCAGCTTCATTTCCGCAGGATACTGATTTGGGGCAGGCTTCCGCTTGCCCGTCCATTGCAGCCCTCCGGCGCGCCCCCTGCATTGCCAGCCTGCCGCGCGCAGGCTGACGCCACTTTCGCTTTCCAAAATGTAGGTGACGGCCTTGCGGTATCCCATCGCCCGCGCCGCACGCCAGACGGCGGCGTACAAAATGCTGCAAGCATTTTTCGTACCGTCCGTACACAGCCGTGTGACCTCCAGCGTGTAGCCATCGTCTAAATAGCGGGATACCGGTCGGCCTGCGATGGCGACCCCGACCAGCTTCTCACCGTCTGATGCGCCAACAGCAAACCGGCATCCCGTGACCGGGGCATGGTGGCGATGGTGCTGCGCGACAAATGCGTTTGCCTCCCGCAGCGTAACCGGCCTCAAAATGAGCAAATTGCATTACCCCTTTCTTACATTTGGATTGCCACAATAACGTATCTTGCCTCTGGCCATGAGTAGGAACAAGTGACCAGCACCAGCAGGCGGCTGTCGGCGCTGATGGGCACGCCAGTTTTGATTTGCGCACTATCCAACAAAATCTGTGTGTGCTCCAAAAAATCGGCGTCATCCGCAAAGACGGTTCGGTTGAACGGCACGCGGCTGACGTCGGTTTCCAGCACCGCCGCAACCGTGTACTGCCGGGCACCATTCATCGTCTGGAGCGCGATCTGCTTGTGTCCGCCGCAATAGGCAGCATCGAGATATTTCGGCAAACACCCGAACATCGTGCCGTCGTTCATGTTGTGCCCATACGCGATCTGGCACCGGCCATCTATCCGGCAATCCGCTTGAAAGAACAGGCTGCCCGCCATGCGCCACTCGCCCCGGTAATTGCGCCGGAGGTAGTATTCGGGGCTTTCCGGGCTGCTTTGCAGGACGGGATAATCCACCGGCGTGCCGGGGATGGTGAGCCACGCTTTGACGTCTGGATACCGCGAGCGCAGCGCGGCAAAGTCCAGCGCGGGGGCGTCCTCTCTCTCAGCCGGTAAAAGCCCAGCCCCGGAGCCGTTCGCTCCGGGGCTGGTGGTATATGCCGCTTTCAGCGATTCCGCTTCCTGCGTCGTAATCTCTGGCCTGACAAAGCAAAGCCAGACGAGCGCCAGCGCGCAGATGCAGGCCGTGCCGATCAAAAAACCTTTGCCGAATGCCCGCATCAGACATCCTCCGGCTGCTCTGCTTCTTTCTCGTCGTCCCGATTGATCTTGTGCCAGAGATGGGCTGCAATGCCGGTGGCCGAAGCCAGCAGACAGAGCATCAAGATCGTGGGCAGCCACGGGATGTCACCAGTCTTGGGAACGGGCGGAGTTGGCTGCTGGGGGACAGGCGTTTCCGGCGGGGCGGGGACACGCTCATCTTTCATTTCGACAAGCTGAATCTCGCCGGTCGCAGCCACCTCAAAAGAGATGCTTTCGGCCACTAAATATCCGTCCGGCGCGCTCGTCTCGGTGAGCGTATACTTGCCGACGGGCAGGCGTTCGATATAGTGCGGCTCGGTTGTTGAAACCCATTCCTCGACTACGCTGCCGCTCTCATCCGTGACTTTGAGCGACGCGCCGGGCAGCTCTGTGCCTGTGGCAATGTCGGTTTTGCTGATAAGCAGCTTGGTGTAGTCATCCTGCATGAAAACTGCCTGCACCTTGCCGTCATCCTGCACCGTAAACTCAATGGATGCCGCGGGGACATAGCCCTGCGCGGTCGGAGCAAGGGTTTCGGTCAGGATATAGGTTTCGCCAGCCACCAGCCTGCCCTCGATCAGGTGCGGGGTTTCATTGGAAATCCACTGCTCTACCAGATTGCCGTCCTTGTCCGTAATTTGCAGGGCTGCGCCTACAATTTCCTCGTGCGTCGTGATGTCAGCCTTGCAAATGCGAATCACCGTCGGCTCGTCCAGCATCGTGATTGTCTCACAGAGCGTCCATTCGCCGGTATAGGTAACCTCGGTATCCTCCGGTTTTTCAGCGATTTGGATGTCTGCAAAGAAACCGGGCGCTGCACCATTTTCAATATAGACGCGCTCAAAATCAAAGCCCGCAAAATCGCTCTCACGCAGGCATTTTGCGATGGCCGCTTCGGTCGCATCTCCGGTAAAGGACACCACCAGCGTGCCGCCCGCGATCTGCCAATCCGCAATCACCACGGCCTGTTCGGATGCGGTTCCCTCTGCCGCGCCGGTCAGCCTGTCCACAAAGGACAGCATCGCGTTTTTGATGCTGGCGAGAATGCCCGTCTTCGGTTCATCGTCCGCAAACGCGGCGGGAGAAATGATGCTGCCGGAGATAACCTCGGCATCCGGCGTTTCGGCCAGCACCCACACCTCGGTCTGCTGGAGGTAATTGCCGTTGTCATCCTGCGCCTGCATCAGCTTGAATTGGATGGAGCGCGCGGTCACATAGCCGTCTGCGGGGCGTGTTTCGGTCAGCGTGTAGATATGGCCGAGGTCGTCGTGCCCGGCAAAATCGTGATTCAGCGCCAGCCCGCGGATGGTGTGCGCGGTATCGCCGCTCGTCCACTCATCTACCACCTTGCCGCGCCAGTCGGTTACCGTCAGCGTCGCACCGGGCAGAGTAAAGCTGTCGGAAAGATCAGTACCCGCAAAGCCGCGCTTGTCAATCTCCACTTCGGTGGCCTTGTCCGTGTGCAGGCAATCCACAATCTGATAGGAAATCATCTGCCCCTCGTAAGTGAATTCTACTGGGATGCGGCTCTGCTCAATCAGATAGCCCTCCGGGGCCGAAACCTCGCGCAGATAGTAGCGGCCGCTGTTTGTCGTGGCATTGTGCGCATTGCTCGTGCCGTACTGCTCGCCGCGGATCGGAACGTCCACATCGAACGCCGCGAGGCCGTCCTTGTCCGTGGTGGCCGTGCCGAGCAATGCGTCGGCTTCGGCCAGCAGCTTGCCGTCCGCACTGTAGATTGCGTCGGCGGTGTAGAGTGCATAGACCGCGCCCTCGACCGGGACAGCGCCCGCAAGAATTTGCACCTTGTTGCTGCCGCCTGCGAGCAGGCTTGCATCTGTTTTCAGCCCATCCCTGAACGTCCGGTCATCGGAGAAGCCCGACGAATCCCGATCCAGCTTGTAGAGGCCGACGCCCACGCGCCCTTTTTCGATCACGGGCAAAACGCGGTCGTTTTCAAACACCAGCTTCTGGCCGTTGAGCTGCTTATCTGTGGCGTCTTTGACATTGACGATCCTGTACACGGTTTCCTTGTCCTTGCCGGCCGCATGGCTCACGATGGTTTTCGCCAGCACCAAATCATTCGTCTGGTTGTCCCAGCCAAAGGTCACGGTGTAGCTGTCGCCGGTCAGCGTGTAGCCATACGGGGCTTGTACCTCGCGCACATCATAGCTGCCCAGCGGGAGGGTGACAGTCACTTCGCCCTTTGCGCCGGTATGCGATACACTCAGGAAATTGTATGTTGCCTGTGTGCGTGTCGGGGCAAAATCAACCTCGTCAATTTGCCCAGCGTCGCCGGTTGTCACCGTCGCCACAAGATCGCCGTCCGCATACCAGAGTGTGCGGTTGCCCTCGGCGTCCGTCTGATGATCGCCCGTGTAGACGTCGCCGTGCGCCCGAATCTCATACACGGCCCCGGCCAGCGGCTCGGTCGTATAGACAAACTGCCCATTTTCAAAACCGGTCAGTACCTCGCCCTCTTTACGGATCGTCAGCTGGCCCAGCGTCTCGCGGTTGACGTATCGCTCCGTGGCAATGTAATCGTCCATGCTGTCGGCGCTCGACCCGATCACCTCATACACACGCTCCGATGTGATCTCAAAATCGACATAATAGCCGGGGTCGTTATAGAAGCCCTCCGGCCCCTGTACCTCGACTACGCGGTAGCGGCCCAGCGGCAGCTTTTCCGGCGTTTTCAAAAGGCCATCTGCGTCTGTGTAGAACACGCTGGTTTTGGCGGTGGCATTGCCGCTGGCCGGATCGTTCATCTCAACCAGTTCCATCTCGCCATCCTCGCGGATGCGGTAAATAGAGAATGCGGTCTTTGCCAGCTTCACGGCCTTACCGGTTTCGGCATCCACCTTGATGAGCTGCAAATAGCCCTCCAGCTCCTCATCCAGAATGTTGAACGTCATATAGCTGCCGCTCGGCGCAGTAACGCTGCCCTGCGGGGTGCAGAACACGCTCTGTGGGGCATCCTTGCCGACCGTAACGAGGAACGGCGCAGCCTGAAAGACATCTTTGGGAACAGTAGTTTCCACGACGAGATACTGCCCATAGGCGAGGCCGTCCACGCGCAGGATGCCCTCGGCATTGGTGTAAACCTCGCCCAATTTGTATTCGTTCGGCTTGCCCGTGGGCTGCCAGCCTGCGCCGCTGCCGTTTGCGTTGTCTGCGGTGGAAGTCAGGCTTCTGTTGTAGCCGTCCACTGCCGCCTGACTGCCCTCATACATGGTGGCGATGGCCTGTGTCTCGCTCGAAAAATCGTACTTGGGCGTGTCCTGATCGTAACTGTCCGCACGATAGGCGTCGAGGATGCTCTGCACCTGATATGTCCCATCGGGATTTTTCAGGAACAGCGCCTCTTTGCTCAAGTCTGATACGCGGTAAATTGTGAAGCCAGCCCCATCCAATTTGATCGCCGGGCCGGGTTGCCCTGTGGTCGATACCAGTTTGTTGATCGAAAAGCCGGATTTCAGCACCTCGTCCTCGCTCTGCATTTCCTCGCGCACTACAAGCCCGGATTCGCTGCCGTAATGGAGTGTGACATAATGGTTGACCTCATCGCAGAGGTAGCCGGTGGCAAACGAGAGGTAATAGCCATCAAAGGTGCGGATGCCGTTCAGCGCACGGCCCTCGGCCACGGCGGAATAGCGGTTTTTGTACACATAGTCCGTGTATTCGCCCGCGCCGTTTCGGGCAAGCGGGTGTGTGCAGCCGTTCGGCTGGAGCTGACGGTTCAGCAGGGGGTAGGAAGCATCCAACACGATCTGGCCATTGGCATCCAGCGGCAGGACAAGACCGGTCGCGCGCTCGACCAGATAATACTTGCCGAGATAGAGGTTGGCAAACGCCAGCCGCCCGTCTTGGATGGCTGCGCTTGCCACAAGGTGATCTTTTTTCAGCACAGGCAGATAGCTGTTGTCCCATCCGCCGTTTGTGCGAACGGTCGTGTGCCAGAGCGGTGTGCCGCTTGCATCCACAATCTTACTGTAATCCACGATGCCGGTCACGCCGTCCGGGTGGCGGATGTCCTCGGCGGCATACAAATCGTACACCGCGCCCTCCAGCGTCGAATTGCCGTTGCTGCCCGCCGCGAGATAGCGCATCGCATCCAGATCGACCTTGCTCAAAACGATTTCGCCCAGCACGCGGTCGTTGAGAAACTGATCCTCGACCGACAGCACCGTGCGCCCGTCCTCATTGGCGGCAATCCCGCTCTTGTCGGTGATGTAGGTCTTGCTGCCGGGCAGCGGCGTATCGCTGATGGTGACGGAAACAATGCCGTCGCCGGTATCCAGCAGCGTGCCGCCGTTGTCGGCCGTACCGATCTGCGCGTTGTAGTCGGCATTGTCGAGCCAGATCACCGAACTGTCATTTTCTTTGGTGATCTCGATGAAGTACGCACGCTTGCCTTTGGGCGAACCGGCCGCGCCGGGGTACGAAACATCCGTCCAGTCGCCGTAGTAACCGGAGGGCGCGTTCGTCTCCACGATGATGAATTTGCCATCGTTGCGCTGGGTGTAGTACATGGTGCTGCGCGCGGGGTCTGCGGTCGCGTAGTCGCTGTGATTCACGACCATGTATGTGCCATCGCTCTGACGCTCTACGGCATACTGGTTGTACCCGCCATAGGGGATGTACCGCTGCGATACGGTATCCCATTCAAACACCGCAAAAGAAGCCTCACCGCGAATGCGCTCGCCGGTTTCGCTGTCGCGCTTATCAATGCGCACCTGCAAACTCCACTCATCGTTGCGCATGACAAAATCCTTGCTGACATCGGCCGGGACGCTGATCGTCTGGCTGCTCCCGAAAGGCCCGGCATAGAGTTCAAACCCATGCGGGATGCCTGTCTCAACAAAGCTGAACTGCAAATGTGCAAGCTGACTTTTCGCTGTGGCAACGGCCGCGTCTACCATTCCCTGCGCCTCGTTCTGGAGCTGAGAGATAGCCTCAGCCTTTGCGCTCTCTGCCGCCGCGCTTGCTTCTGCAAACGTGGGGTATGGCCCCTCCCGTCCACTCAGTGTCGTGGTAGACGTCTTGCTCACCGCGTAGTGTAGGCTCCAGCTTGCCGTGCCGTCGCCGCCATTGGCGTGGTAGCTGTCGTCCATTGTATGGCCGCTCGTCGTGATGACCTGTCGCCCCGCGGGGCTGATCGACCAGTTTCCGCCGTCAATCGTGCCGGAGGTAATGAGCGGCTCAATCTCAATCACCGCGCCGTCTACTTTTTCCTGCGTTACAAGCTGCTGTTTGTCAGCCTGCACGGTAAATGAAAAGTCAAACTCACCGCTGGCTGTCTGCGGCGGGGCCTCCCACTTCGCGTAAAACTTCGGCACTACATCCGGTGGCTCAATCCCATCCGTGGCCGGGCCAATTACTGCGACCCTCTGCCAGCCCGCAATGGGGGGCTGATAGATATATGTGTAATAGTCGCTCTCGGTGGCATAGGGGACTGCGCCGCCTGTCAACTGGTCGATGGCGTTCTGATACGCACGGGCGGCGGCACTGTCGGGATAGTGTTCCATAACCCATTTCTGCACGTTGTCATAGCACGCATTGGTGTCGTCCGTCGAAAACAGCGCCGCGCCGTCCTGATGCAGCAGACCAAGCGAAAGCTGCCCAAGGCCGCCCCAAATCTCTACTTGATTGCGGTAGTGGTCGCCGGGGGTATACTGCGAGCCTGCGACAATGGAGGTATGCGAGTAGGTGTAAGTCGGGCAGCCTGCGGGCTGTCCGTTCGCACCGTGGTCACAGCAATACGCCGGTTGGCCGTTAAACCAGATCAACCAAGTGCCGTTGACCTTTTCGACGCGCGTGATCTTGCCGGACGTGACAGAGGGCGTGGGACGCGCGGCGTAGGTGACTGCGGAATTGAGCAAACCATAGAGCGCAACGTCCTCCGTGCTGCTCTTGTCGATATGGACGGCCATTTCTTTTTTCAGCGCAGTCCCGTCCGGCGCAGTGTAAATGAACTGTGCAGAAAAGTCCTCCGAGGCCCGGACAAAGAAGCCGGACACGGCGGCGGACGATTCATTGTAGGCGGCATTCAAAATGGCCGCCGATTCCTCTGCGCTGGCTGCCTCACCGCTGCCGTCCTGACTGAGCAGCGTTACGTCCTCCGGCAGAATGACCGTAGACGAGCTGCCGTTGGCAGGATACTCTACCTGCGTCAGGATCGGGACAATGGCATATTCTTCGCCCGTCTGCAAGGGAACAGTAACAGAAATGCCATCGCTGTTCAGCGCATTGGCGTCCATGTAACAGCCCTTGCCGGATAGCATTTCCGCATTCCATTCACTGATGGCAATTTTGGCTTCGCCAACCGCGACGGGCAAGCCATAGCTGCCCATGTAGCTGCCGGTGGGCGTGTCGGGCAAATCGCCGTACAGAATCGCCGCGATCTCGTCCTCCGTGGGCGGCTCATCGCCGCCCCCTGTGTCGGGGTCTGTCGGCTCTGTGGGAGCAGTCGGATTGTCCATTTTTTCGTGCATGGCGGCAATCAACGACATCAAGGACAGAAACGCCGCCTGCACTTCCTCCGTGTTCTGCTCGTCCTCCGGGATCATGTAAAAAAGATCCTCGGCGGCGTACAAGTTGGCCGCCGCTTCATCCGAGGCCGTAACCGCTTCGTCGAGGGCCGCCTTGAGCGCGGGATCTTCCTGATTCTGCATCCATGCAAGGTGCGCCAGCCCCCACGCATTGGCCGTGGACAGGATCGCGTCGCGGTCAAGCACGGACACAGCGTCTACAAATGCCTGCGCCGCTTCGCTAAAATTGACCTCTACTTCACTTTCGCTGGAGTCTTCCCCCTCTTCCCGAATACTTTCGGCGGGCGGCTGTTCCTGCGGCGCATCGGCGGAAACGCCGTCACCGTACGGATTTTCCTGTTTCTCTCCGTCTGTTTCCGGCGCGCTCTCCGCATCGGATTCCACATTTGTATGATTTTCACCGGCAAATCCAACTGTTTGTGGAATTTCGCCGTTTTCCTCTGCCGCAAATGCCATCGGGCTGCAAACGCAGCTCATGCACAGCAGCACGGCCAGCAGCGCCGAAACCATCCGGCGCATGGTTTTTCCTTTTTTCAAATTCTGCCTCCTTAGCATAAAAGAAAAGCGCCTGTCCCGATTCGGGGCAGGCGCTGGTGAAATTGTTTGCCGTCCTTTACTGGGCGGCGCGCGGGGGATGTTTGCCATTTTCATTTCTCCTTTTTCAGCAAAAAACGCCCATCCCATCGGGACAGGCGCTATAAAATAGCCGTATTCTTTTTGTGTTACTGGAACGTCACTGTCCAATAGGTGTACCGGTTGCCGCCCTCGTCGCAAAACCAACAGCCGACGCCCATGCTGGAGATGTCTGTGCGCATGATGTTGGCGTAATGGACATCGCTGGCTACCCACGCGGCGCAGGCGGCGCTTGCCGAACCGAGCGGCCCCGCCGCGCAGATTTCGCTGGTTGTCACCATGCCCGAATGATCGAACGGCCCGCCCGCCACAAACGATTCGCACCGGCTGCTCGCGATCGCGCTGAGATTGCCGTCCATCGCCAGCGCGGGCAAGCCGCCCGCCGCGCGCACCGCGTTGATCTGCTCGGCCATCGCCCAATATGCGCTGTCCGAGGAATCAATGCTCCACCACTTGCCCGTGCCTGCTGCGAGTTCAAACGGGATTGCGCCATAGGCCGGGGCGGGAGCCGATTCGGGTTCTGGCGCAGGCTCTGGTGCGGGTGCGGATTCCGGCACGGGCGTCGATTCGGACGTCTGCGCCGGTTCTGCCGCGGGTTCCTCTGTGGGCTGCGGCTCGACGGGCTGCGGCCCCGCCGTCTGGATGGGCGCAGATGCCGGTGTGTCGGCTTTTTCTCCGGCGTCCTGCGAGCTTTCCGGCGCTGTCCCTGCCTCTGTCTCTTTTTCAGCAGGGTCGTCTCCGGTTTCCTGTTCGCTGTCCTGCACCGACGTCGCGGTCAAATCCAGACCGCTGTCGGCGTCCCCGGCAACAACGGATGCGGCCAGCGCATCGCTTTCGGCCAGCGCCTTTTCCACGTCGGCAGGATCGGCAAAATGGATTTGGCCTTGCGCGCAGGCGGTCAGCAGTGTGGCGAAGATTGCAAGGGAAATGATTGTCTTTTTCATAGGGGCAGCCTCCTTTTTCTTTTCTGCCCTCATTGTACCAAGCCGCCCACTAAACCACCACGCTGTCGATTTGTCCCGCGACACTGTGGACAAGCACCGCTTACCGCTCCCGGTCCTCCGACGTCCTGCGGGGCGGCGGAGGGGCGGCATCCTCATCGCGTCCCTCATCCATGATCTCACTTTCTCGCTTATCCAAGTTCAAAAGAATGTTGAGTTCCTCGAGCCGCGCTGTTTTCGTTTTCAGTTCCTCCTCCTGCGCAAAGGGCTTTTCTACCTCCTTTTTTGCGTCAGCAAGCTGCGCTTTGGTGTTTTCCAGTTCCTGCTTACACGCCGTCAGCCGTTCCCCCATACTCCCCAGCACATTGTCCAGCCTCTGGATGTTGCCGAAAATGTCCGTGCCGAGGTCGGTGGAGTGGCTGAGCGAGCCTTTCAACGCGATCCGATATACCCTGCCGAAGCTGTCAAAAGACAGCTCCATGTCAAAGCCCCGATACCGGCCCAAAGGCACCGGATCGGGGCTTGTCATGGCTTTGCAGGCGGCAAGGATGGCGCTGCCCGCGTCCTTTTTCTCCGTGTAGACAGTTCCCTCAATTTCCATCGGGGAAAAATCATCCTTGTTTGGCTGCGTGTTTCGGGCAAGGCATTCCATGTCTGCGGTATATCCGGTGATGCGCTGCTCATACGAGGCGATTTTCTGCGGCAGCTCCTTGAGAATCTGATCCTCCAATGCGTACTTCTGACTGAGATGGGCACCTTTCAGCAATTTCAGCCGCTGCACCTCAATGTCCAAATCCATCTTCTCTTTGATATGGGGATTGCCGGTACACAGTGCCTTGATCTCCGCATAGGACAGTGCCGTTTCGTCCACGTCCTCGGCAGAGCGTGCGGGGGATTTCGAGGTCATAATCTGGCCGATAAACTTCTGCTTTGCCTCGACCATCTGGAACATATATGCGTCGAACGTCCCCTCGGTGACGTAGGTGTAAATGTCCACCTCCGGGTTGGAATTGCCTTGCCGAATCAGGCGGCCCTCACGTTGCTGAATGTCCGCGGGGCGCCAGCCAATGTCTAAGTGATGGAGCGCGATGAGCCTTTGCTGGCAGTTTGTCCCGGCACCCATTTTCTGCGTGGAGCCGAGCAGCACCCGAATCTGCCCGGAGCGCACCTTGCCGAACAGCTCTTTCTTTTTCGCTTCTGTCCCAGCCGAATGGATGAATGCGATCTCCTCTGCCGGAATGCCCTTTGCAATCAGCTTGTTCCGCAGATCATCGTACACATTCTGAAACGAGGCCGCTTCAAAGCTGCCGTCCTCATTTTTAACCATTTCTATCGGGCGAGACTTCCCGGGCGTGGACAGTAGCGATAGGTAAGGTTTTGATATTGTCTCCACCTTTTCCCCCGCCCTGAACCGTGCATGAACCTTTCAGCTCACACGGCTGGCCATCAAGGATAACATGATGTCACATACTAACAACTCTCAACATGAACAAGGCTTCTAAGTGCGTCTACTTTCTTCTGCTGTTTTACTGTCAGGTTCAGTAATTCCGTAAGTTTTGCTATCGTTTGTGGGCTGATTGCATGAATCAGCTTGTGTGCGTCTCTACAGACTAATATCAGGTTGTCATACTTGTCAGTGCCGCCTAAATGGCGCGGCACTTTGTGGTGACAGTAGATGTCGCCGATTTCCAGAACCTTACCGGTGACAGCACACTTGCCCATTTGCGCGGAATATAAGGAGAGCCGGTTATCGTTGTATTCGATTGACCGGTACGCTACGGGATGCCTCATCAGGTAGTGCAGAATTTTCATGTTAACGGCTTCCAGATTTTTGTGGATATGCGTTCGTCCTTCGGCCGTATAGGAGTTGGCTTTAGCCTTCTTTTGCATGGGAAATTTGTGCTGGATGTACCCGATTGGGGCAAGGGCTATGCCATTCACATAACGAAGCTGGTCGCTCTTTCCATAACGTTCCTTCATCACATTGGCGATGTGCAGCGGAATTTTCTTTTTCCTGACTTGTTTTGCAGTTTTGATTCGTTTCCTCAGCCTTGCTTTCAGGCTCTTTTGGACAGGAAAGGCTATTTGGCGAAAATCGCGGCTGACGCAGGTTGCCATACTGTAGTAGTCATGCACACCAAGCACATAGGAATTATACCTGCTGATTGCCTGATACTCGGTGTGCTTTCCCTGCTGTGGATATTCAATTTCGTAAATCAACGTTTTGAGTTTCGCCCTGATTTTTTCTATGGATTTGTCTTTTACATGACTCTCGACAACGTACCTGGTATGTCCCTTTTTGTTCTTGCCCCGTGGTATGAGTTTCAATTTGAACCCCAGGAACTCTGAGTATTCTTCCTTCAGGTTGACCACCTTGGATTTCTCCGGGCTGATGTCCAGCCCCAGCCGCTCCTTCAGCCAGTTTTGCGTTGCGTAAAACAACTTTATTGCACTTTGGTAACTGCTGGTGAAGATTTTGAAGTCATCCGCGTATCGAACACAGGTAACTTCCTTCAATTTGCTTCGCCGCAGGGACGCGAATTTGTTTCCCTTGTTCGGCGTGCCATTCGGATTGGGGTGCATCTTGAAAGGATACCGGGTAGGGATTTCCTCCCATTGGCTGGCTAACCACCAGTCCAGTTCGTTCAAGACGATGTTGGAGAGGTGCGGTGAAATGATGCCGCCCTGTGGTGTGCCAACCTCTGGGAACCCGATTCCCGCGACCTCAGCTTTTAGCATTGCGGAAATGATACTGAGCAGCTTTTTGTCCCGGATTCCCATTGTCCACATTTGTTTCAGCAGTTTCCCATGGTTCACATTGTCGAAGAAACTTTTGATGTCAATGTCCACCACATAATGCAAGTGGCTCAACTGCATATTCTTGTGAACCTGAGCGATAGCGTTCTGCTGGCTGCGATTGGGACGGAACCCATAACTGTGGTCATGAAACTTTGCTTCACAAATGGGCTCCAGTACCTGCAATACGCACTGCTGAATCAGTCGGTCGAGGATGGTAGGGATTCCCAGTGGACGGATTTTTCCGTTGTCCTTACGGATTTCTACTCTGCGGACACTTTGCGGAACGTACCATGTGAGTTTTCGTTGTACAAGAGTGACGATTTCCTCGTCAGAGATTTTTTCCAAATCTGCGATCGTTTTGCCGTCCGTGCCGGGCGTGTGGCTTCCATCGTTCTTTTTCATGTTGCGATATGCCAGCCGGATATTTTCAGGCTGGATTATCACTTCGACCAATTTGTTGAAAACTTTGCCGTTTTTGCTTTCCGCATACAGTTTGTCCTGTATTTCTTGAAAGTCATAATACTCGGCATGACGCAGTTTGGACTTCTTCAAAGCCTTTTCTTTTGTTGCCATAGTCGGCGCTCACCCGCTTTCATGGGGGATTGCCTTTCTTAGTCCTACTCGAACCTATGCGTGTTTGTTAGCTATGCCTGGATATTGCTTCTTCTCATGTTATCCTTGACTACAGCCCGTCCCTCCACCGCTTACTTTTTTCACGGCTTCTCAGTTTGTCCATCGCTGAACAAACACGGTACCATGGCTGCTCCTTCCTCCCGGATTAAGAGAAGTTATACCGCACCTCCCGCTTCTGAGCGACACGGCTTTCCTTCTCATGCTTCATCGTGTGCAATCACTCCACATCCAGGACTTTCTACGTTCCGATATTCCTATCTGTGCATGATGCCCTTAGACTATCCTTTAGGCCAGTATGCTTGGTAGCGCCTGTAACGCTACAAGGTATTTCATAGCGACCAACTTACTTTACCCCACATACACCGTTTTCACGGCAGCAGCATTTCTACTGCTATTTCTTCTTGACCTGTGCATTCGGACTTTCGCCAGTGGTAGTCAGCCACATTCTTGTCATAGGCATTTTATAGACCCCCGGCCTATAGACTGCACCGCCCACCTCTGGGCAGCTTTCCACAACGCCCTCTCGGACTTTGTTTGGACAGTTCTCAGCCGACTTCAACGTGCTGTGTCAGCTTGGGATATTGCACTCCCGCGCCTCCAACGTAGTATCAGGTGAGCGTTTCCGGGCGTTACCCCTTCATTCCACTCCTCGGAATATCAGTTAGGGAAGTCTCTGCTTCCCCGCTACTTTTACCTCCTCGCAGGATTCCTCCCGCTTTTAGTTTATTTGTAGCAACGTATCGCTACACGGTCGCAGAAAATCATCTGTGCGCATTTCCGATCTGTCGTTTCTTCCCAAACCCGAAACACATTCTCCGCGCAGGCGTTGATTTTGCTGGTATTGCTGTCCGGCAGCAGGGGGTTGAGCAGCCGTTGATCCAGCGCCAGCTTGCGCCCATCGTTGGTAATGTTCAGCATGTTATCCTCACTGGGGTCTACCATTCTGTTGCGCACGCGCTCGGCCCGTTCGCCCAGCGCCGCCACCATCTCCTTTTGCTGTTCCGAGGGTTTCAGCACGACATTGTGGAAGCTCGCCTTTGGCACCGGCAGCTTGAGCATATCTGCCGTCTGGACGTCCGCTACCTCCTTGAACATTGCCATGAGTTCGGGCAGATTGTAAAACCGGGCAAACCGGGTCTTGGCCCGGTATCCTGTCCCCTCCGGGGCCAGCTCAATGGCGGTAACCGTCTCGCCAAACGTCGAGGCCCAAGCGTCGAAGTGCAGCAGCCCATGCTCTTTCAGCGTGTCATATTGCAGATACTTTTGCATGGTATACATTTCTACCATCGTATTGCTGATCGGCGTACCCGTGGCGAAAACTACGCCCCGGCCCCCGGTCAGTTCATCCAAGTACCGGCACTTCATATACAGATCGCTTGATTTCTGTGCCTCGGTCTGGCTGATGCCGCCCACATTCCGCATTTTAGAAAATGCGGCGAGGTTTTTGTAGTAGTGCGCCTCATCCACAAACAGACGGTCAACGCCCAGTTCCTCGAATGTGACCACATCGTCCTTGCGGCTCTGGTCGTTCAGCTTTGTCAGCTTCGCCTCAATGCTTTTCCTGCTCTTTTCCATCTGCTTGATCGAAAAACGCTCCCCGTGATTGCGTTTCAGTTCGTCAATGCCTTTTATCAGTTCCCCTTTCTGCTGCTCCAAAATGGCGGTCTGCCGCTCCATGCTCATCGGGATTTTCTCAAACTGGCTGTGACCGATGATGATCGCGTCATAGTCCCCGGTGGCGATGCGTCCGCAAAATCGCTTGCGGTTTTTTGTCTCAAAATCCTTTTTTGTCGCCACAAGGATGTTCGCGGCCGGGTACAGCTGCAAATACTCTGCCGCCCACTGCTCGGTCAAATGGTTGGGCACCACAAAAAGCGATTTCTGGCAAAGCCCCAGCCGCTTGGATTCCTGCGCCGCCGCCGTCATTTCGTAGGTTTTGCCGCCACCCACACAGTGGGCGAGCAGCGTATTGCCGCCGTAAAGGATGTGCGCGATGGCATTGATCTGGTGCTTTCGCAGCGTGATCTCCGGGTTCATGCCGACAAATCGGATGTGGCTGCCGTCATATTCCCGCGGCCGGGTGCTGTTGAAGGTGTCGTTGTACAGCCTGCACAGTCGCTCCCGGCGCTGGGGGTCTTTCCAAATCCAGTCAAGAAACGCCTGCTTGATGAGCGCCTGCTTGCCCTGCGCGATGGCGGTTTCCTTTTTGTTAAGGACGGGGTTGCGGTTCTCATCATAGTCGAAGATGCGCACGTCCCGCAGGTTTAACGCCTCTTCTACGATCTTGTAGCCGTTGATCCGCCCCGTGCCATAGGTGTTGTACGCCCGGATGTTGCCTTTGTCGGCAGATTTTCCCTCCACGTTCCATTCACCGGTGTACTTTGAGTAATGCACACGGATCTTCCAGCGCGTATACTTGGGCGTCCCGAACAATTCATACACAAACTGCTCCACGTCCTCCGGCGGAATCCATGTCGCACCGAGCCGCACCGAAATCTCGCCCACGGTCAAATCAGGCGGTTGCGCCTGCTCCAGCGCCTGCACGTTGGCCGTGTAGTCCTCCGGGTACAGTTCGGCGCTCCGTCTCGCCAGCTTCAGTTTTTCCCGCACATTGCCGGACAGATATTCATCCGCGGGAAGATACTTTTCCTCTGTGCTGTCACCGTATCCATGCAAAGGGTTCAGATAAATCACGCCGGACAAATCCGTGAATATTTCCTGCTCGGTCTTGCCGGTCAGTTCCATCATAAAGGACATATCAACCTTTGCTTTTTCCGCGATTGAAACCGCCAGCGCTTCGGATGCCGTATCCACATGAGTGATTTCGACGCGCTGGCGGATGGTGCGCTTGGAAAACATATCCGCCTTGCGCACAAAATTCCCATCATCGTCCAGCACCTCCAGCGAGGACAAAAGGAAGTACGCGCTGTCGTCCTCAAACGCAGACTTGTTCGCGCGCGAGGTGATGCGCCCATACCGCTTGACAAAGGCGTCATATCGGGTGTTGAGTTCCCGCTGCTTTGCGCGGATGGCTTCGTCCGACCAGTCGTCCGTCTGATACTCGATCAGGGTGCGCACGCAATCCCGGAGGCCGACCAGTTCCCGGATGCGGTTTTCCGCCGTGACGGATACCTCCACCGGATTCATGCGGCTGTTCTCGCGGTAGTAGAGTTTGCCGTCTACGATGGTATAGCTGAAATTGCGCACGGATGGGTCGGCGGGGATGCTCCGATCCTCGTCCGCCGCCTCCGGGTCGTTCAGCGTGTATTCCCGGATCTGCCCGCGGATGTTTTCGATGGCGGCATCCAGCAGCGCCTTGAGATCCTTCCCCTCGAACGGCTGGCAGGTGGTTTCGCTGCGGTTGCCGTACATCATTTCATCGAACGCTATCTCTCCCAAAACCATCTCAGGATGGTCGAGGAAATACTGGTTGATGGGCACGCCGGTTTCTGTCTTGCCGAGATGCACCCATTCTGGATCAATGGCTGTCAGACGATCTCTTTTTTGCAGAAAAAGGATGTCGGTGGTGACGCTTGTTCCGGCGTTGGCAAGAAAGGCGTTGTTTGGCAGCCGAACCGCTCCAAGAAGGTCAGCGCGCTGGGCAATATACCGGCGCACACTGGGGTTTGCCTTGTCCATAGTGCCCTTACTGGTGACAAATGCAATGATGCCGCCCGGCCGCACCTTATCCAGCGTGCGGGCGAAGAAATAGTCATGGATCAGAAAATGGTTTTTGTCGTATTGGTTGTCGGGCAAGGTGTAGTTGCCGAACGGGACGTTGCCGATGGCGAGATCGAAAAAGCTGTCCGGCAGCTCGGTCTTTTCAAAGCCCTGCACGGCAATCGAGGCGTTCTGATAGAGCTGGCGGGCAATGCGCCCGGTGATGGGGTCGAGTTCCACGCCATAGAGTTTGCTTTCTGCCATGCTTTCGGGCACAAGGCCAAAGAAATTGCCGATACCGCAGGACGGCTCTAAAATATTTCCAGTGCGAAAGCCGAGGTTTTCTACAGCCTTGTAGATGGCCCGGATGACAACGGGGGAAGTATAGTGCGCGTTGAGCGTGGACGCCCGCGCCGCGTTGTACTCCTCCTCTGTCAGGGCAGCGCGAAGCTGGGTGTACTCGTTCGACCACGCGGCGTTCTTTTCATCAAACGCTTGCGGCAGGCCGCCCCAGCCGACATAGCGCGCAAGAATTTCCTGCTCCTGCGGCGTGGCAAGGCGATTTTCGGCCTCGACCTCTTTGAGCGTTTCGATGGCGGCAAGGTTTGCCTTGAATTTCGTCTTTTCGCCGCCCTCGCCCAAATACTCGTCCGTGATGCGGTAATCGTGCCGCTGTGCGCTTGGGATTTCCGGGTGCAGCAGGAGGGGCGGCAGCTTCCCGCGCGGCCGCGGCATGGGCGGCGCGGGCGGCCCCAGTTCTTTGTCCGGTTCATTTTCCGGTTCCCGGTCTGAGCGCGGCGTCAGGTCAATGACAACGCTGCGCAGCTTGACAGGTTCCGGTTCCTTTTCCGCTTCTGCAAGCGCGCGCCGGACAGTTTCGAGGCGCTCCGAGCGAAAGATGGGAAAACCGGTGCCGTTCTGAAAGGACATATCCCGCAGAGAAACAGCGTCGGCGGTCTCGTCCACGCTGTCCACAACAAAGCGCCGGCCATCCAGAGAAAGTTCTGTGCCGGGCTGCATGACGGGGGCCGAAGACTGTGGTAGATTGACCGGCTGCGATCTACCCTCCTCAAACCCGAACACAGCCTGCCCGGTCTGCTCATACAGCCTGTTTGCGAGTTCAGCCTGCCGGAGCATTTCATCCACGCGGCTGCTTTCGGACGGCGTGGGCGTCTGCTGTTCCGATTCCTGCGGCTGCTGTTTTTGATATTGCTCCTCGGCATACGCTGTCATCTCGTCAAAATCCAGATTGGCGAGGTACTGGTTCAGATCGTCCAGATCATGGCATTGCAGCGTCACCGCGTCCTGCCCGTTTACCTGATAGATCAGCCGGAAATGCACAAGGTCTGCGCTGACCTCTATGGGCAGATCGCTGTCCGAGGTGGTTGTGTAGGCGAGATCGACATGAGAAAGGTCGGAATAGTCGGCATCCTGCCTAAATTCCTGCTGACAATACACATTGATGAGCCGTTTTGCCTCTGCAAGTGCTTTGTTTTCCTGCGGCGGCGCGGGTTCCTCCGGTGTCTTGGTGTCTGCCGGTTCGGGAATATCCTCCACGGCATACGCAAGCGAATCATTCTGCGGGTTTTCCGCCAGCATCCGGTCAAACTCGGCGCGCTCCATCTCCTTGTTGATGAGCGGGAATGTGGGGTCGTACAGCCGCACCGTCTTTTCATCAAACGCGATCAGGGAATACTCCTGTGTGCCGAGGTGGATCGTATCCCTCAAGGATAGCCGGTATTCCTTTTTCGGCGGGGGTGGCGGGTTCGTTTCGTCCGCGGTCGGCTCCAGCGGTGCGGCCAGAGGGCCGGAAAGCTGCCTGAGCATTGCTTCGCAACGCTCGGTCAGATGCGTATTGTCCCCGATGATGGTCTGCATGGCGTCCCGCAGCGCGGGGAGGACAAAAGTGCCCGCGCCGGTCAGGACATAGCATTTTTTCTCTCCCACCCCAAAGCTGTCCGCACACCTTTTGGCAAACATGACTTCCGAACCCTGTTCCTTTTCGCCAAGCTGGGTCTTGAAGTCCACATAGTCGTCAATGATCGAGCGGATTTCCTTTGCAATCTCCCAGCGCGCTTTCCGCGCTTCTGCCTGCGCCTGATATACCGGGTAATGTTCTTTTTCAGCCCGGTTCAGATACCGGCCGGCGGCAATCAGTTCCCCGATCCGCTTTTCCGCCTTGGCCCAGGTCAGCAGGTACTTGCCGTTGGCGTCTTTCAGGCTGCGGGAGATGGTAATGCCCTTGCTGTCATGCTCTTCCCAATAGCCGCTGCCGGGAATAGCGCCGGAATGCCCGCCAATGCCATATTCATCCCGCAAAAATCCGATGTTTTCCTGCCTGCCCTCACCCTTCTGAAACTGCTCATAGATGCGGTATTTGCCATGGGATATGCCGCTTCCCCTGCATAGGATATAGTCGATGGCCTCCTGCGGCAAAGTAAAGGCCGAGGCGCTTTCCGCTTCGGCCTGCTCCATAAAGGAGATTTGCCCCGCTTCGCTGGGGAGGGAATATTCGTCCGGGTCAAGCCATTGACGGAGCAGAATCATCCCATAGATGGTATCAGCAACACCCGTCCACCGCATGAACACCTCTTTTTCGCGGGACAGATAGGCCCCGCGCCAGAGGGTCAGCACATCATCCCATGCCCGATACCCGGCCCGCTGGCCGCTGGACAGGATCGTCTCGACATAGGTGTTGTCGAAAAAGCCCTTCAAAAAATCGCCGCGCTTCCTGCTGTCCAAATGGTCAGCAAAAAACGCAGCGATTTCTTTACGGTGATCTTTCAGCGCATCGCTGGTGCGCAGCAGCTCGTTTTTTTCGCGATCCTCGTGATAGTAGTCAATTTCAGAGCGGGCGGTAAAATCGTGGAAGCTAACCTCCAGCCCTGTAGGGCCGACCTTAACCTTGAATTCTTCTGCCCTTTGCCCGGGCTGAGCGGTCAGTTGTAGATCAGTTCCGCCAGCACGATTTCCTCTGCCGCCGCCCGGATGTTGTTCATCCGCCCGACCCATTCCATCTGATCCGACGCTTTCAGCGCCTCCGTCACGCCCTGCTGCACTGCCATCTGCCGCGTCAGGCTTTCCGCCATCTCGCGGGCCTGCCGGTCGATCTCCGCGAGGTGCGCGTCCAGCTTGCCCGAAAGCTGCATCCCGGTGTAAATCCCGCTCCGATGCTCCCGCAGAAAGCTGCGCCGCAGCATCCCGTACTTGCCCAGCGCCGGGGTCTCTGGTGCGGTCAGGTTGGGCAGACGGTAATCGCCCTCGCTGTGATAGGTCAGTTCCATCTTCATCGCTCCTTTCTGGTGTTTGTTTTCTGTTTTCAGCATAGGGCGTTTTTTCCTGTTTGGCAACACTGTCGCGCTCGCGGATTTCCTGCCGCTGTTGGTCAGTGCCTCTCAGAAACCCCCTGTCCCGAAGCTGCTGCGCGGCAATGGGCGCTTTCTCGTCCTCCTCAAAGAAAAGCCAGCCATATTCTTTCCCGGCTCTGGCAATGAGTTCGGAGGAAAATAAGCCATCCGCGTCCGATTCCCGCAGCATGATCCCCCCGTGTCGCGCCGTGCTGATTTCGAACACGCCGTCCGCGATCTCCCTGCAGATCTGTACCTTGCCCCACGGGGAATGGCTGCCCGGTTCGATTCCCCACGGCGGGCGCTCATCCTCCTCATAAGACCAAGCTTCCGCCTCGGCTTCTTTTTGCGGCGCTGCGGACAGCGCAGGATACGTTTCGTCCAGCACCTCCCGATGGATGCGGTTATGGAAGGACGCCATGTCGTAGTATAGCTTCATAAGTTGTGTATCGCGGCTGTTCAGCACCGCCCGCCGGATGGCGGCAGCGCCTTCGAGCAGGGCGGTTTCCCGGTCTGAGTTCCGGCAGGCGTTGCGGTATGCTTCGTCCGTCAAAACCGCTCCGAGTATCACCAGCTTGCAGCGGTCATACATCTCGCGGATGCTGGGGCGCTGAGACAGTGCCTCCGCCGCTGTGCTGCGTTCCGGATTCTGTGTTTGCTCAATTTCATTACGCCCGGTGTCCGGCTCTTCGGCGTCCCTGTCGCGCCCGCGGATTTCCTGCCGCCGCCGGTCAATGACGGTCGCAGCGATCTCTTGCAGCACCATCTCGGAAATATCGCTGGCGGCTGTGCCTAAAATGGAGATGGTTTCGGGCGTGTTGAAGTCGCCAATGTGGGCAAAATCGTCCGCGCCGAATTGCTCCCGCGCGTCCATACCGCAGCGGGTCAGCAGCATATACGCGACACTGTTTTCCAAAAGGGTCTTGAACCAGACCTCGGTGTTGTCCGCGTCCAGCTCCTCCAGCAGGCTGCCGCCTTTTACCTCACACAGCGCTGTCAGATAGTCGGCGGCGTTGTCTTCCGTAACTGTTTTCGCTGCATCCCAAAGGCTGGCCGTCAGGCCGCCCCCGCCCTGTGGGATGCCGTACCGGTTTTCGAGGCTTTCGATTACCGCGCCCTCGTCCCGCGGCTGCATCTGCCAGACCGGTACCGTGTGCCCGGCGCGGCTGTTCGTGTCCGACATATCAAACACATACCGCAGCTTATATGGCGCATCGGTATCTTTCAGCAGCGCGATTCCCGTCGTTCCCCGGTTTACCCACCGCCCGTACCGGTTCCAGAAGCTGATTTCCGCGCAGGCCGTGGCCTCCGGCTTTTGGGCGAATATCAAAAGCTGATCCCGAAAGCCGTATTTGAAATTGTTGGCGGCGGTGGTCAGGAAAGCCATGTACGCCTCGCCGCTGCGCGTAATGTCCCGCACGGTCTGCGCTGCCAGTTCCATGATGGATTCCTGCTTTGTCGGCAAATGCTTTCCCTCCTATCGTTCCAGAGAATCACGCCGCAGGCGGCTTTTGTGTAAATCCTCGGCCCATTCCGGGCGCATATACTGCCGCTGGATCATCAGCGCATCCGGCTTCTGACTTTCCGCATAGGCCATCGCGTTGTTCACGTCCAGAAAATATTTTCTCGATTCGGCGCGGTCATCTGCCGCGTCATAGACCATCCAGCCCTTTACCATCGCCGTCACCGCTCCTGTTCCTCATGGCGCTTCGTTCTGGGCTGCAATCGCGAGGGGCTTTCGCCATTTTTGGGGCGGATGAAGTCGATCCTGCCCGCCGCGTAAATCGCGTTGTCGTTGAGCTGCCGCTGCCACGCCCGCTCGGAGGGTGCCCAGTGAAAGCCGTTCTGTTTGAGCACCGTCCTTTTTTCCGCATCCGGTTTCTCATCGAACAGCAGCTGCAAACGGTTGTTTTCCATATTCGCCACGGCTTTGCCACCCTCGAATGTCCAGCCCACATAGCCCGTTTCCCGGCTCTGCTTCAGCGATTCGAGCCTTTGTTTGAGCCGCCGAATCTCTGCGTTGTTGTTCGAGAGGGAATAGGAGGGAAACGGAATTTTCTCCCATGAACGTCCGTCTTTTATTTTCGCGTCGATTTTATCCGCCTGCTCCGGCGAAAGCTCGGGAAAGTCCCGCATGGTGCCGAATTTACGGTAATAGGCATTCGCGGATTTCATGTACTCCTGCTGCTTTTTGCATTCCTCTAACTTTGCCGTCAGCTTCTCAATGGCCTGCGGGTCATCGCTGCTGATTGCCCTGTTTATGCTCATTTTTCTGTCCTTTCTGCTGTTTCCAGCCTGTTTTCTAAAAGCGAAGAATTACCGCTCAAGTTCGTGTTCCTTGGGCCTTTGCTTGAGAAATTGTCCGTTTTCGTCATAGTTTTTGGGATTCGCGCCGGGGACATGCCAGCCGAACATCGCCCCAGCCTCCATCGCCGCCGCCTGCGCTCTGCTCACGTCCAGCCTCTGGTTATACTGCTCCATCAGCGCTTTTGCCGTCTCTACGCTTCCGGTCGTGCAGCCTGTGCTGTAATAACCGCTCTCGCCGCGTTTCAAAACAACCAATTCTCCGGTATTGCGCAGATAGCTATAACAGGTTTCGGGCAGGCCCTCATATACTTCCTGCACCATCACCGTTCAAACTCCTGTGCCTTGGGTATAATGCCGTATACATCATCCACGAAATACCTCCCCGCGAACGGGTTAAAGATCGCATGGCAGCGCACACCCCGGTATTCGGCCAGATAGTCGTTGTCGCCCAGACGCCGGATAATGGTCGCCTCGCCTAATTGGTGTTTCCCATCCTTGCTTAGCGAATGGATATAGCACTCGCATTTCTGCATGATCGTTCCCTCCTTAACGCTCCTGTTCCTGCTGTCCCCGGCGCTGCTTCTGCCCGGCCTGCCGCTGCCCGATCTCCGCGACACGCTCCCTTGCCCAGTCAGGTAAACACTCCGGTTTGACCTCGCCCAGCACATCATACCGCCGCCAGCGTACACTCTCGCCGGTGTACAGATTCACGCAAAAACAGGTGGTGCCGTAACTGTTTGCCGCCGCGCCGGAGCCGCCGTCCACAAGCACAAGCTGGTGATCTGCGCTCCGGTATTCGGGCCGCAGGACAGACGGCTTGATGGCGACGATCTTACCGGTCAAATCCTGCCCATAGTCGTGGGGGATGCACATTTCCTCCGTGATGCGGATGCGCGGTACGGTCACCTTAGCCCATTCCTCGCGCACTTTCTGGCACTGCTCCTGCACATACGCGGCAAACTGCTCGGCCACATCCACAAAGTTATCGCTGGCAAAGCACGCTTCGTACCGCTCACGAAACCGGATAATTTCAAAAACTTTCTGATACAGAGCGCAGAAATACGGCTGGTCGCTGGCGGGGTCGATGCCGAACACCACCTCCCGATCCCCGATGCGCAGGGCCTGCGTGATCTCGTAATTCCCAGCCATCCGCTTTTCCGGTTTAGCCATCCCTATCGCCCTCCTGATTGCAATATTCCAGCAGCTTCTTTACGGCGAGCAAGCCCTCCGGATCATCCACCACCATCTGCTGCAAATACAGCACTGCGCGGATTTCCGGCACCGTGATCCGGGGCAGCTCCGCGAGCATCAGCGGCGGTACAAACAGCATCAGCGCCGGGGGCAGCTCTGCCTCGCGGAACACCCGCACAAGGCGTTCCATAAAGCGTTCGCGTTTCACCTTTTCTTCCATTGGTCAAAAGCTCCTTTCATCGTTCCTCATGTCCGGCAGGACGGCGCGGCGGCCTGCTTTTCTGCGCCGCTTTTTTTCAGCCATTCCAGCATGGGGACAAGCTGCGGCACCTCTTTGAAGCCGATGCTGTCCACATAGAACGCCTGTGCGCCCTGTTTGCCGCGCACCACAACCACATCGCTGACCGACAGCGAGCGCATGGTCTGCGCGGCGGGGCGGTCGTCCCGGTTATGGCGGGCATAGATGCCATCCAGCGTCATGCCCAGTTCCAGCGGCGCAGAATAGACACAAACATAGTCCTTTGCCGAAAGCTGTTCCTTGGCCCGCTCATAGGGCTGGAACAGATAGTCCGCGCTATCCTCGGTGGCCGGAATCTGGTAAATCTCATAGGTGCTGTCCCTGTCCTGCACGGGCGGCGCGGGTTCCTCCCGGACGCTGATGGCAGGGCAGTCGATGTCCTCCATCCATTCGTCCGATTGCAGCAGGCGTTTTCTGTTTTCGTCCCGGTACAGCACCACGCAGATCGGCTCACCGCAATCATTGGATTCCATCACATCGCGCAGGAAGGCTTTTTCATCAAAATAGTCCTTTACATCTCCGACGCCGCCCGCGTACAGATATTCGATGCTTGCGATAGGGCGTTTCCAGCGGATGTCATTCATCGGTCATTCCTCCTTTATCGTTCCAGCAGCCAACCTTTGCGGCCGAGCCGTTCGTCGGCGGGTTTGACGCGCGGATGCTGCGGCACGGCCATCAGCGCATCGCCCGTATCCATAAGCTGCTCCGGGTAGAGATAGCGCCGCGAATACCGCTCGGCCTGCTTGCGCGTCAGCTCCCGCAGCCTTTGCCCGTCCCAGCCGCAGACAAAGGCGCGGCCCTTAAGCGCAAGCTGCTCGTTGATCGAGCGGTTGAGCGGCAAGCCGTCCTGTATTTCGCTGCACACGAGGGCGATCACCTCATTGCCAAAGGGCAGCAGCATCTGGCGGTTGCCCTGCACCACCTTTTCCGTCGCCTCCGCTTCATCCCGAAAGGATGCGGTATACGGGGAATAGCCCGGCTCCAGTACAAGCACACGCATTCTGCCGCCCCCTTACCGTTCCTGCCCAAGCTGGCGACTGCGCTGATATGCCTCCAGCACACGCAGAATGTGCGCAATGATCTGCTCGGATGAGGCTGTCTTGGGGAAAAAACGCTCCAGCTTTGCCAGCGGGATGCTGACCTGCTGCTCGCGCGGCGGCACGCTCGGTGCACGGGCGGTCATAATATGGGTCAGCCTTTCTTCGTCCAGCGTTTTTTCCTTGCTGGCGGCTTTGAGCTGCTGCGCCTGCGACAAAGACGGCGTACACTCCTCGCTCTGGATGTACTCGAAAAACTGCTGCTGTTCCTCCGGGGCGAGATAGGATAACTCCACCGCCGGATTGAATTTCAGCCGGTTTGCCTCGACCATCGCCTGCAAGGGAGGGATGAGTTCGTTCAAGCGGATAAAACGCTGGATTTGCTTGACACTTTCGCCAGCATCATCGGCGATTTTTTCGACCGAATAAGGTTCAGAAAAATTCTGGCCAAGTTGGCCAGAATTATTTTTCAACGGTCTACCGGCCTTTCTCTTGATCGCCTCCAGCTTCATCTTGTACGCCTTTGCCTTTTCAATGGCGCTCACATTCTCCCGCTGGCAGTTCGTGTCCACCATACGAATCACGGCGGTGTCGTCGTCCATCTCCCGCACCAGCACCGGCAGCGTTTCAATCCCCGCCAGCTCGCACGCTCGCTTGCGCCGGTGGCCCGCCACGATCTCATACCCGCCCTCCGGCCGGGGCCGCGCGATCAGCGGCGTCAGCACGCCGTACTCCTTCACGCTCTCCACCATCCGCTTCATCTCCTCATCGTCCCGCACCTGAAATGGATGATTCGGGAACGGAAAAAGCTGGTCAAGCGGCAGCTCCTGCACCTTTTCCAGCGCCGCGTCCCGCCGCTCCTCCTCGGTCGAAAACAGGCTATCGAGCGAGGGCAGGCTGATATTGCTTCCGTACACTCTGGACGCGCTCATGCCCTGCCACCTCCTTTGCCAACGCTACATAGGCCAGCGACGCCTTGCCGCTTGGGTCATAGTCCAGCGCGCTGCGCCCCACGCCCGTGCTCTCGGCGGCGCGGGTGCAGATGGGAATTTCGCTCTTGTAGATATGCAGTTGGTGCCCATAGGTGCGCCGCAGCGCCGCGCTCACATCCTTGGAAAGATTCGTGCGGCTGTCCACCATCGTCAGCACAATGCCGTCAATTTCCAGCTTCGGGTTGATGCGCTTTTTCACCATCTGGATGCTTTTCACCAGCGCGATCAGCCCTTTCATTGGGAAATGCTGCGCCTGCACCGGGATCAGCACCCTGTCGGCTGCCGCCAGCGCGCCGACCGTCAGCAGGCCCAGCGACGGCATACAGTCGATCAGGCAGTAGTCGTACCGGTTCTGAAAAGGGGCCAGCGTATCCCGCAGGATGATCTCATGGCACATGGTGTTGACCAGCTTCACGTCCATGTCGGCCAGCTCAATATCCGAGGGGATGTAATCGACGCCCTCTTTGCTGTGCCGGACGCCGGACAGCCCCGCGTTTTCCCGGCCCGCGATCTCAGCGTCCATAAGGGTAGAGAGCGAGACGGGCAGGCTGTCCAAATCCTCACAGCCGAGATAGGCCGTCAAATCCCCCTGCGGGTCGGCGTCCACCAGAAGCACGCGCTTGCCCTGCTGCGCCAGCGCCACGCCCAAATTGACAGCGGTCGTTGTCTTGCCCACGCCTCCTTTCTGGTTTGCGATTGCGATTGTTTTCACGAAAATTGTTCCTCCTTTACCGCTCCGCGCCGCGCTCAGGTAGGGAGCGCAGCCGCGTTTGCAGATATTCGTTGTAGTCCTTGCCCTTGGGCGGGGGCAGATCTTTCACCGTAAAGCCCTGTTTCTCATAGATTCCCATGAGCTTATGGGCAAAAGTTCGCCCCGGCTCGTCCGCATCAAGACAAAGCTGGAGCGTTTTTACCTGCGGATGGCCTGCCAGAAACTGCTCCAGCGCGTGATAGTTCAGCCCGCCCAGCGCGAGATAATGCACCGTGCGCCAATCCCGGCCCGCCAAAATACGCAGAGACGCACCCGACAGCGCGTCAATCGGGGCCTCATACACCTCCACCCGCGCGGCATCCGGGTCGCGGGCCGGGATGCAAAAACCAAACCGCTTCTGGCTGCCCGCCACATCCCCGCGAAAATCCCCGCCGCATCCGCGCACACAGGCGTATTGCGGGTTGCCCGCTCCGTCCTTGCCGAGAAACACGCAGTTTTTGTAGCCTTTTCGGTCGGTCTGGTAGAGCGTTCCCTGCTCAATGCAATATTGCAAAACCGGGTCACGGATGCCGCGCCCGCGCAGATACCGCAGTACCGTAGCGTTTTCCGCATCCCGCGGCGGTGCGGAAAACACAACGGGCGGCGGCTGGTCTTTCAGGGCCTTTTCGTATGTCTGGCGCGCTGTTATGGCCGAAACCGGCGCGATGCCGCAAAGCTGCTGCACCGCGCTGACAAAATCAAGGCCCTTTACATGCACGAGGTAGTTCAGCGCATTCGTCCCGCCGAAGCCCTGACTGCACCAGTTCCATTTGCCGTTTTCGCTGATCCGTAAACTGTCATGTGTGCGGGTTTTGTACTCGCGCTGGCCCACCTTCACAAGCTCCTGCGGCTCATACGTTTGCATATACGCCAATATCCCAATCTGCCGTGCCTGCTCGATCTGTTGCTTTGTTACTCTGTTCATCTCCACCTCCGTTTCTGCAACAAAAAAGCCCCCTGCGTCTTCCCGAATGGGAAAACACAGGGGGCAGCTCTCCTGTTTTTGCACCTGTTTACAGGCTGAAAAAGATATGGCGGCTTTTAACTGCTGCGATGAATGTGCATCCGCAAGTTTATCACTTCCTTTCCATGCTTTGGCAATATTTTCTCACAGGCTGAAAGATAAGCCAAAAGACAATCTGCATCTTTTCTTTCAGCCTGTAAAGAGATAAGGGGGAGAGTGTGAGAGGGGGGAAAGAGAAAGTGCCCAGCCTCATGGCTGGACGCTGTTTGCACGATTCTGAAAAAGGGTACACTTCCCCCTTGTATTTTGGGCTTTGAAAACGAGAAAAGCCCGGTCAGATAAATCTGATCGGGCCTCTGGTCTGAATTGTGGGCAGTATTTTGTTTTCTCTCGTAAAAGAGAAATTTCCAATTCAAAGAACTGGAAATTTCTGGAAATGGTGCACCCTCAGGGACTCGAACCCTGGGCCCGCTGATTAAGAGTCAGCTGCTCTACCAACTGAGCTAAGGGTGCCTATTCACTTGTCGAAGGGCCGGAAACGCAGTCGCCATGCGGGTTTACAGGTTTTTCTATTTGTTTTAGTTCGGTTGGTTTCCTGTCCAAATCTTAGTCTTAGTGTAACCTGTTTGGCCTACCAACTGAGCTAGAAGCGCCTATGTTGGGCCTGCAAATGCTCACAAACCCTGTTGTAATGCGGTTTTCCGGGCTTCAAATCTCCGCTTTAGTCGCTCGCTTTTGCCGCAATTTTGTTGGTAAAATTAGCTTGAGCTTGCGCCTGTTGCTCTACCAACTGAGCTAAAAGTGCAAAACAGCCGCAAGAGATGGGGCGCAGAAC
>ENA-UOJP01000554-UOJP01000554.1-human-gut-metagenome-genome-assembly--contig:-C102-NODE-554-length-66722-cov-32.424198_pt1 | contig 66722 bp, 57 predicted proteins | sample MGYA00242353_ERZ723900 | MGnify/ENA metagenome assembly ERZ723900 | reverse complement strand
TTTAAAGCGTGGTGGAATTTACCCCTGCACTGGAATTTACTTTTTCAAGTCAGTTAGTTTTCCAAGATTGAAACCTCTTTAAATCCCTCAAAGATCTTTATGTACTGATCTTTTTCGAGATGATAGATCTTAACATAACCATCTGTTTTTCGGCTTGACATGATAAGATGGATGTACTTTTCTTTTGTGAAAGATGTATTTTGCCCTTTTAATTTTCTATTCAAAAAGATGTCGCTTTCCTTAACAAAACGAAATAAGTCTCCCGATGCTAAGATTTCTACTTCAAGACCGAGTTTTCTCAGTTCATCCACTGTCATGGGGTATTGATGGGAATTGACCTGATCCAGCATGTACTGAATCACCTTTTCTGCGCGGGTCTTTTCCAGATAGTTTAAACACAGATCTTTAAAGTATGACCTTGCTGCAAAATAGTTTCCTAATATTTCCCAATCAATCCCCTGCATAAGATGTCCCACATTCTTTTCCTGTTCCAGTAAATTTCGGATAATCGCTATCGATATTTTTTTACCGTTCCAATCCATCTGCGGTTCCGTCGGTGTTATCATTGCATTTTCGGTACATAGTAGCCGGTCTGCTCCCATGGCCACAAAAGTCGTTGCAGAACTGCACCTGCTGCACACAATAACATCGTAGGATTTATAGTGTGAACGCAGAAGCTGAATTAATTTTGCTCCCGCTGCAAGATTTCCGCCTTTGGAATTAAGTGCTAGCGTTATGCGGTCATATTGATGCAATTCTGAAAAAACCGCATCCATCATATTGACAAAATCATATCCCAGAAAGGATTCCTCCCCCATATCTAAATGATTATAGGCAAAAACAATATGACTTTGCAATTTTTCTTCATAGGCTTTATATTGATTCATTTTTTCTCCCAATGCTGGATTACAGCACTTTATTTTTTACATGTGCATGAATTGCCTTTCGAATAGCGCAAAACTGGCTGACTTCATCAAGACTCCCCCACCGGCTATAAGCTTCCGCAGGACATCCACCATAACAGAAGGTGTAAAAACTACATTGTCCGCATTTTTTCTCAATGGCTTCTCGTCTCCTTTTGGACAGTGTCTCAATTCTATCATCAATCGTTTCCAGATTCACTTCGCGTATATTTCCATAATAAAACTCCGGTATACGATACAGGCGATTACAGGCGTATAAATTTCCTTTCGTATCAAGGGAAATAAAGTTTTTAAAACAATTCGGTGAAGATTCACAGCCTTTTTCTTTGTAGTTAGGTATCTTAACCTTGCATATTTCCTGGACAAATTCGTTTATTTGCCAAGAATCCACCTTTTTCTCCTTATCTTCCAGCCATAAATCAAACAACCTGCACCAGAACTGCACGTAGGCCTCTGCCGACATTACCTGTGAATGTTCCGAATCATTCTCTCCAAAAACTGGTCTTATATTACACTGAAGCTTTTCCTTCGCAAGAAAATCATAGATCGATTCCTCAGTACCCACATGATTTTTGTTAATTGACATGATTACGCCAAATTTTATCCCTTCATTTTTCAGTAGATGAATTTTATTCATGACAGTATTAAAGGAAGATTTTCCATTTAAAAAAATTCGTTCCCTGTTTTGGCTTTCATTGGCGCCGTCTAAGCTGATTCCCACGCGAAAATGATGTTTCCGGAATAATTCGATGGATTTACAGTCAATCAGAGTTCCGTTTGTTTGTATATGAAAGCGAAAGCCCTCTAGGGACTCACAAAATTCATCTAAAACAACCGGATCCACCAATAGTGGCTCTCCCCCGTGAAAAATAATTACAGGATGTGAGTCATCCTTTGTAAGCAAGCGAATATCCTCGACCAGCTGGGCTTTATTGGCTTTAAAAGAAGCCGTTTCCCCTTCTTTTAGCTTTTTTAAAGAACATTTATGGTTTTGAGCATCATAACAATATCTGCACCGCAGATTACAGGCATTTGCTGTCCTTAAGACGATTGTCCGCATAACGCACCCTCCTTCTTATTCGATCACATCCTTTTCTAACTTCCGGTTTTTTCAAAAAATCCCCTACAAAATAAGGGAAAGGTAGAATTTCCTTTCCTTTTGTTTTTAACTGGCTGATTGCCCCCATAAAATCTTCCGGAAAATCTGTTGAAAAAAGCTTTACCAGCGCATTAAATTTACTGTAAGAATACCTTTCCACATAGTCATCGATTAAATAATCCAAAAGCATGATAAACAGACATTCCCGATCTAAATTTCCCCACCTGATCAAATCTCCTTCATAATCGAAGCCCTTTTCTTTAACCTCATGCAATTCATGGGCAATTCTGCAGATATGATGCGAGCTGTAGGGTTCCACGACAGCATCATCAAAATCGATAAACAATGGGTAGCCATCCTTTTTAATTAATATATTGTTATGATGAAGATCTGAAAAATGAATTCCCTCCTGATTAATCCGCTTCAGATTATCGCTGAGAATTATTAGAATGGATATCATCCTCTCCAGAGGAACCCGCTTGTTTTTTAAGTATTGCCTGAAGGTCACGGACCCATCGATGTAATTCATGACAAGCCCATATTTTTCGGAAGTTGTTTTGATTTTCTTTTTTGGCAGAACTCCCACGTCCCGCAATGTATGATTTTGAATCAAAATATCTAACACCGCCCTGCGATGGGGTTCTGGTTTCTCATAGATTTTATATAACAACTGATCCTGCAGATACAATTTTGCAGTTCCTCCATCGTACCACAAATTCTCTTCCGATAAAGGTCCTTTTCCTTCTTCACAGATTAGATACATAAATTTCCCTCTTGTACCGGTTAATCGCATCATTATCAAGTTCTTTTAAATGTTTGCTCAATTCCCCTAATCTGGACCATAGACGATAATTTCGATAATCCTCTATCACATATTCTTCCGGGTTTTTATTTGTTACATAGCTTTCCAGGCAATTTTTTAAATACCTGTACCCACTTGTTCTGTTGGAAATTTTTATGCACTTTATGGAAATGGAAAGACCCTTCAACAATTCATGGAGTTCATGGGGATAAAAGCTTTGAAGGGCGTATAAATAATTGACATCTTTATCCTTTAGATTTCGGATTACTGTCTGGTCGCATTGTAGATTTCCACGTCTACACCCACCGCAATTATAAGAACATCCGTTATTAACCAAAAGCTCAATTTCAAAGCCCTGTTCATAGATTTTTTCCAAAAGCCCAGGACAGCGCAGAAAGTATTTTCCCACAACCACCGTATCAAAAGCTTTTGGTATTTTGGTAATCTTTTCACGAGTTAAATCATTGTTGTAGCTGTAAATAATTTCTTTCTTTGGAAATTGTCTGCGCACATGATCTCCGTACTCCTCCAAGCATGTAATTTGTTCAACATCCATCTCCTGCTTTATATAATTCAAAGCTTCCTGTATTTCATCTGGCTTTATCGATGGTCTATTTAAAACACAGTCAAGCATTATCCCTCTTTTCTGTACCAGATGAACGATTTCATAAAATCGTTTGCATAATTCGGGTTCCCGAAATTGTTCTGCGATTTTAGATCGCGTATGAAACCTTTCTCCCAACGGCGGCGAAAAATAGAAACTTCGGATATATGGAAAAAAATCATCAATAAGCTTCTCATATTCTGTAATCTCCATTTCCAAAGATAGCCCCAGAGAAAATTTATGTTTTAAAATATCCTGCTTCATTTTACATCACTCTCCAGATTCTTCCATATCATCTTTATCATAGCACAGGAATGCAGAAATAACAATTATCGTTAAGTAGATGGGGTATTCAACGTTAATGGGGTATCCGTTGTATTGTTACATTGTACCAAGTCGCTGGCGCGACGGCTAGCTTTAAGTACGTAAAATCACTACTTTTATCTCAAAAATTTCATTTTTCTTAAAACTCAACAACTACATATTTTATTTTTTTATTCGTCCTCCACCTTCTTTGTAATGAAACTTAAGTATTATTACATTTCATTACAAAGGAGATTATTTAAAAGTTTTCACCGTTGTATGTAGATGCTGTAAGTTTTTCTGCATCTAAAATCTCTTTTTGATTATCATAGTATAGCTTTCTGAGATATTCGTAATCAATATCATAAATTGTATTATCTAATTTCCCTTTTTCAATGTAATAGTTCATAAATTTATCCTTATTCAATTATAAAGCCCATCACATCCAATTAGTTACTTTATTTTAACACGCTGTCACCTATGCAGCTCCAATGACAACCCGTCCAACACCGCACCCTAAAATGAAATTTTAAATTCCGCATGCCCCGCAGGGCTGTGGAATTCAGTCCTGCACAGTAGATATTTACTCTTTCATACATCAGTGTTATTGTAATAATTCCTTCTGACAGCAGTAGAAGGAGAATTATCATGAGTAAATATATCCCCGGAAACCAGAAACATCTGACACTTAATGACCGTATCTACATCGAAAATGAATTATCCAAAGGTGCGACTTTTAAAGACATTGCGGCATTCCTTTGTAAAGATCCTACAACCATCTCAAAAGAGGTTAAATCACGACGTCTTTTTGACTGGTACCACAAAGGAACTTTCTATAATGCCAAAAACTTTTGCGTACACCGCTATCACTGCCAAAAAACAAATGCCTGTGGTAAAATCATTCTCTGCGGCATCAAATGTACATCTTGTCCAACCTGCAACCAGACCTGTAAGGATTTCGAAAAGGAACGATGCAGCAGACTTGATAAGGCACCTTATGTGTGTAATGGCTGTCCAATGAAAATCAATCATTGTACCATTGCCCATAAATACCGCTATGATGCCCGCTTTGCCGACCGTAAGTATCGCGAATTATTAAGCTGTTCCCGTTCCGGAATAAATATGACCAAGCATCAGCTTCACCAAAAAGATCAGATCATTACCCCATTGATTGCTCAAGGACAGTCACCTTATCAGATTCTGATCAATCATCCGGAGCTTGATATGTCTGTCCGCTCCATGTATACATACATCGATAAAGGACTGTTCACAGCCAGAAATGTGGATCTGAAAAGGCAGGCAAAATTCAAACCAAGAAAGTGCCACAAAACACAGATCAAAGACCGCGAAGTATTTACCAACAGAACTTATGCAGACTTCTGTTCTTTGGAATTAAATTCTTATGTACAAATGGACACAGTAAAGTCATCAAGGGACTCCCAGAAAACGCTGTTAACCATGATCTTTACAGAGGAAAAACTGTTTCTTGCATTTCTTATTAACCGGTGCACAAAAGGTGCCGTCCGTGCTGTATTTGACCGTTTGGAAAAACGTATGGGAACGTATGAATTTACATCTGTTTTTGAAAATATCTTAACCGACCGTGGCTCTGAATTTGGGAACCCAGAAGAATTAGAAACTGGAATTACCGGCATACAAAGAAGCAGCATTTATTACTGTGATCCAATGCGTAGCGGGCAAAAAGGAGTCATCGAGCAGGCGCATACCATGCTCCACATGATATTACCAAAAGGAACATCCTTTGAATTTCTAACCCAGTGGGATGTCAATCTTATTGTGAATCATATAAACTCTACACCAAGAGAAAGCCTTGATTGCAAATTATGCTTAAACGGAATGCCCGTTCCGCTACTGCGGAACGGCTATTCCATTTTTAACGGTACGAAGTACCGCTAGATGATATCATTCCGTTTCACGCATATTTATACCGTTCATCTCCAAACGATATGTATGATGCTTATCTGTGATACGTGTAAGGCATGCATCAGCGTAGGTGTTATCGGCAAACATATCAAACCATGTACTGACTGGAAATTGTGAGATAACTACAGTTGATTTTCTTCCATCCCTGGTATCAAGGACTTCAAAGAGATCCCGACATTTATCAAGGTCGAGATCCATAAGACCGAAATCATCGATCACAAGCAGATCCAGTTTGGTTAGTTTATTCAGGTAATCCAGATTTGTGGATTTGATGCGTGCCTGTTCCATTTCACTCATAAGGGTGTTCGCTTTTATATACTTTACAGTCTTAGACTGCTTCATCGCAGTTACGCAAAAAGCATTGATCAGATAAGTTTTTCCACTGGCGGAAGAGCCTGTTACAATGAGATTTTTTCCTTCCTCTATCCAATGGCAGGTGCTCAGTCGTTCTATTGTCTGGGTATCAAGCTGACGTTCTGGACGGTAAATGGTTTCATCAAGATCCGCCGCAGGGTATCGCAGATGCGCTTCTTTCATTAGACGGTTAAAGCGTTTATCTGCCCGCGCCTGCCACTCTGCATCAACCATTGCTGTCATGCGTTCCATAAAAGTGTTTAGATCTGCATTGGGATCTTTCAGCTGTTCTTCCAGGATATGTGCCATTTCTGGAACGCGGAAACTCTTCAGACGCATGATCAGAGCCTGTTCCTGAGGTGTTAATGTAATGTCATGGGATGAACTCATTTGTATGCCTCCTTTCCACGGATGTTTGTATGGGAAGGAAGTTTTCCGGTTCCGTTCATACCGCTGCTGGAATGATTATTCCGGACCATGCCAAGTGCTTTCTTGAAATAAGAATACTTGCAGGCATTGGCTTCTACACATTTCTCAGCAGCCTCTTGAACCAGTCTGTGAGGAACATCCTTACAGGAATGGAGTACACCGGCACAGCTGTTGTATGCCTGCTCCTCATGTTTGGAACTGCGGAGTATCCTGTCAATAAGAGTTACCATAGATTCTCCATAAACAGATGCCCATCGTCTGTAATAAGCTCCGTCATGTGCATTCACTTCTTTGTAATATAGGTGTTCTGGAGGCATATGACTGTCATCTGTAATGTAAAGAGGAAAATCACGGTAAGATCTTGGATGACGGCAGATCAGTCGGTTATACTCATCGCAGATCCGTATCTCCGTCATTGTAGCCTTAAGAATTGCAGGCTTCCCCTTATAGGTATACAATACAGAATAGTAGTGGGCATCATACTCAAGGTGATAATTATCTGGAACTTTAAGAAAGTATTTATAATCACAAAGTGTATAACTTTCGCCTGGAAGCTGGTTCATACGCGGTTTATCGTACTTTTCAAATCCATTCATGCGGGATCTCCGAATGTCAGACTTTTTCTGGAAAGGACGCTGGTTGACAATGCCATTTAGCTTCTCTAGCTTAACAGCACTTTTTTAAAATTATTATAACACTGACAACACACAGCTTTTCGTATTTTGTTCTATTTTGGGGCTGGCACTTATTTAACATTTATGTAACATATTTTATGTTTTTTTTCATTTTTCTATTGACATGCAATAAAAAATGTGCGGTCACCTTGTTGTCCATTGGGACAACAAGGTGACCCCTTAGTTTATAAAGGGAATTGATTCCACCACGAATCATTCTATCCCAAAACCCTGCAAAACTAAGGAGGCACATTTTTATTATGAACCATTATCCGTCAAATGTAAAAGAAAAATTGAATTCTATCATCTTATCCATGGCTGAACATCACTGGCTCTTTTCCAAAAATCCTGGCCACGATTTTACACGCCAGCATCTTGGGAAACTATCTTTTTATGATACCATGCGTCTGATCATAAGCATGGGGAAAGGCAGCACGAATGATGAGATCATGGATTACTTTGACCTGGACCCTGACCTTATCCCTTCACAGTCTGCTTTCTGCCAGCGCCGCAGACAGATTTCCCTCTCTGCTTTTGAATACCTTTTTTCGGAATTCTCATCTTCTTTTCCATCCACTACGGACAAATTCAAAGACCATTGTATTCTCGCCTGCGATGGGTGCCACGTTGTCTATGCTACCAATTCTGATATTATCGAGGACTATAATAAGCCCCGGCTTATCGACTATAAAGGTTACAACCACATGCACTTAAATGGTTTTGTTGATGTTATCAGCAAAGCCTTCCTTGATGTCGTCATACAGCCCGGACAGCAGCCGGATGAGCGTGAAGCGCTCCACTCCATGCTGGATCATTTCACACCCGATGACCCGCAAAAATATATTATAACTGCAGACCGCGGTTACGAATCCTATGATCTCCTGTTCCACTGTGAGCTCAAAAACCTGGGTTACGTTTTCCGTGTAAAATCACCATCTTTCCCGAAAAGCATTCTTTCTTATTATGCATCTGAGCTTCCGGATGATCTTGAAGAATTTGATGTTACGATAAAGCGCTTTTTTACGGATAAAGCCACAAATATTATGAAAAGCCAGTCAGATGTTTACCGCTACATCAATCCCAGTAAAAATACCCCTCATTTTTATGAGCTTCTCAGGAAAAACCACAGTCATCTTTATTTCCTGCAGTTTCGCGTTGTTAAGATCAAAACCGCCGGAATTTCTAAAACAGGAAATCTATTCCCGCCTGATTCTGTACAATTTCGGCATTTTTATCGCAAACGAAGCGGCAGAAGAAAACCGGAAAAAGAAACGGGATGGCAGCAACAAGTATCTCTATGAACTTGACTTTTCTTCAGCATTAAAAACAGCCAGAAAGTTCTTCATGCGCAGGGATTCCGGCAGACACATCGATATTATCCGGCTGATGATGAAATATGTCCACGCAGTGAAAGACAGGTTCCGGCAGTTTCAACGGCCTCTCCGTGGAATCAGCGCAATTCATTTTGGATATCGGTAAGTTCTGCAACTGAATATCCTTCTTTTTGGCAGATGGACAGCATCTGTCTTTTTGGCATACCTGTTTTTGGCTTTTTGAGTTCAAAATATCGGATATTTGACAACAACTGAGCTATCGAACAAAACTTCAAACAACTGGCTTAATGGCATTGCCTCTTGTATATTCAGTACACTAGAGTAATATATTTTTCTCCAATGTTTCAATGTGGAAGTCATTACATATTGTCTAATCATTATCTACCATTCCAATAACAAGTGGATTCCCCTTATGTTGGCACACTGTTTTTATAACCATTTCCTTTTTTCCAGAAAGTTCAACGTCAAACGCAGGAATGTCCAAAGAATAGCAATTTACTTCACCAGAATTGTATACCTCCCTGCCATCAATCAAAATAGAAATCACTGCCGTACTAGGACTTCCATCCGTTTCTTTTCCAATAACAAACTTTCCAGCAAAATGCTGATCGTCTTCACTAAGTTTGCTTATTTCATCTGAATTAAGAGCATAATATATTTCTGATGTTATTTCATTTGAAATATTGCTACTATTGCCATCTAAAGCAGAAAACATATCATAAATAGTAATTTTTACCCCTCCATCATATGTTTTTCCCGCAATATCATAGTCCGAATCTTTTTCCCATCCCGAAACATTTACATTTGTAGCTGCTCCAGATGGTTCATGGTTTTCTCCCATAAAAGAAATGCATTCAGCATTACTTTCACCTTCTGTTTCATCATGTTCGTCTTTATTTGGTTTTTCATTATTTTCTGAATCAATTTGCTCATTTTCAGATTCATCAGCAATGTTTACTTGATCTTTTGCGTAGTTAAATTGGCTATTTCCCTCGATTTCTTGTTTTGGCGATTTATTACCATCGAAATATTCTACTACATACGGACCAAGAAAAGCTATAACGGCAGCCATAGCACCACAGAAGGCAGCTCTCCCCTTTTTACCACCTGCCAAATAAGTTAGCCAATACACAACTATCGAAATAATAATCAGTACTAATATTCTCATCTTTTGCACCACCCCAAATTTCATTGTGTCAGGCACACCTTGCATCCAAACGTAAGTTCAAAATATCGGATATTTGACAACAACTGAGCTATCGAACAAAACTTCGAACAACTGGCTTAATGGCATTGCCTCTTGTTCGTTGTGCCCGTAATATGACAAAATCGTGCAAATCAATCATGAATTGGACGATTTTATGTATTTATTTTTTCTGAAACACTTTTTTAAACGGACTTTCAGATGCTGCATCTCTTATAGTATCCAACTGTTCGTACAACTTATCCGGAAGATTGACTTTTGTTTCAAGCGCATCCAACTTGTCATAGAGCTTATCTGGAAGCTTGGTTTCCATATGATTCTTTTTTTCATTTTCCATATTATCGAGAATGTCCTCAATTGCTTCGACTATATATTTCTGCCAATGTTCAACACTCTTATTTTTTCCAATACTCCAATCAAACCAAAAAGCACCAATGACCACAACAATTGTATATAAGGCACATAAAAATATAAGTGCTTTATCCACTTTCCCATCCTGTGCAGGCGCCAGTACATTCCCTATGGTTATTACCATAGTTACAGTTGATATGATCACTGCAAATAAATTAGTCAACATTGCATATGTATCACTTGCCTTTCCGTCTGTAGCTTCTGCATGCAAGCTCTTTAGCTGATCATAATCAGGCCCAACATTTTGCTCCAAATAAGTTTTAGTATATCGAAATTTGTTTCCATCAGTTTTCTTGTAATCCCGGTCAAGAATATCACAAATTTTCAAAAAATCATTCGCTTCTTTTCTCATTTTCGTTTTCTCCCATGTTTTTCTCCAACACATACAATTCGTGATGTTTTTTTAATACTGGTGAAAAAGCATCTACATATTCCAGGAATGAATTATCAAAGCAGAAATATTCCTGATCATCAGGCTTTTTAACCAACCTGTCCGTAAAGAGCTTACAATCTGCGCCATCCATAAGTTTTTCTATGTACTCTTTTGATTCTATATATGAAGAAAAATTCAAATCATTTACAAAATTCTTTGCAACATATTCATAAATTCTTTTCCTCATTTCTTCATTCTTTTTTTCAACTGGTAGCTTTATATTCCAAAAAATTCCATTATATATCATGTCTTTTTTTATCTTGTTAAGAAAAGCAGAAAATTCTTTTGTATTGTCTTCTTGTGATTTTACTATATTGGTTTCTATTAAATGCTTGGAAAGTTTTTTAGAATTTTTCCAGGTCATTATAAACGGCTTAACCCATAAGTATGCATCTGCTACAATAAACACGACAAATATTACTTGTAATGTTGGATTATAAATGCATTTATAATACCATATTTCATATCCAAAAACAGGAAACGCTATTATACATGATAAAATCATCAATATTCTCAATACAGAATACATCGTTTTGCCAAAATCACACAACCATCTTATTATTTTTGAACCTACATATCGTACAGCAATGTTAACAGACTTAATATTATCCATACTGTTTTATCATCCTTTGCATCTTTTATTTCTAAGCAATAGTCATTTTCATCTTATTATAGTTCATTTATTCAAAAATTTCTACTTTATTTTCAAATTATATGTAATATTTAATTAATTTTTATGTAAGAAAAGATGTATCCCTGATTTATAATTAAGGGGAGACAATAATATGTGTGTATCAATGATTGTGGACATTGTAACAATCATAACTTTTGTTTCGGGCGTTGGTTTAGCAACCAAGACCAGTGTCTCTAGGAGAGTAGAAGATAGAGCACTGTATTTAGCTCTCAAGAAAAAAATTCGTTTCTCTCAAATTTTATTGTGTCAAGTACCCCTTGAATCGAATCTCATTTTTCTTCCAAGGCAAAATGGAATATGTTTATATATTATTCTTGTCGGATACACAATAAGCAAAATAGTAATTATAGATAAACTTAAAGAAAACAATACATTTCTCCGTAAATATCCTGTATCTATGCAGAATATTTTTGATATCACGCCTATCAACGCACGATACAATGGTCCATGCATCACTAGAATTCCCAATGTTATAGTTCCTAATTTTCCCATAATCTTAGCAATATATCGAGTATGTACCTCTATATCAGCCGCTATAAGAATTGATGCAACGCTTCCTATAGCACCTAAAATGTAATAAAATATACCTATCGAATATCCTAGTAAAGCGGCAACGCTCAAGAAAGAAAACAGCACTAACCAAATCACTGTTTTATACTTTAATTTTCTAAAATCAATTTTTTGTATAATTACTCCAAAAGCAAAAAACACAATATAACGTAATGCGCGATTTATTCCCCATACCAATTCTACATTCATCAATCTAATACCTAAAACTGCACATACCGAAATTGCAGCAGCAATCCCTGCCTTTTGCAAATATTTTTGCAATATTCCATATATTACTTTAACCGTAAAAAGCACTGGCAAAAACCATAAAACATAATTAAAAGGCAACCAATAGTAACTACCCACAAATATTCCACAAAAAGCTTTATCCACCGCTAACCTTGCCGCTTCTGATCTAAATCTATTTTCAAATACAGCCCAATAAGTAAAGGATAAGATACTCCATATAAAATACGGAATCATTATTGAATAGAAATTTTTGGCAACATATTTTTTTATATTTTCTTCCGACTTAAACGTCAAACCGGATACAACAAAAAATAAGGGCATATAAAATGCGTATATTATTTCATTTAAGCGAGAATCAGTGTTGACATATATATGTGTATAAACCACTAAAAAAATTCCTATTCCCTTTGCAATATCGTAATAAACAATACGTTCTTTCATTTCAATGCTGTTTTCCCTAAATACTACTGCAATTCCCTCTCACATAATCCGAGTGCCGAAGCAATAACAGCATCCATATCATAATACTTGTACTCACCCAGACGTCCGCCAAAAATCACGTTCTTCTCGTCTTCTGCAAGTTTCTTATATTCCTGATACAGCTTGCCATTTTTCTCATCATTGACCGGATAATATGGCTCATCCCCTACTTTCCATTCGGAACTGTACTCCCGGCTAATGACAGTCTTAGGAATGTCATTTTCTTCATCATCCTTACCAAACTCAAACCACTTGTGCTCAATAATTCTGGTCCACGGGGTTTCACGATCCGTATAATTGACCGCGGCATTTCCCTGAAAATTCGGAGTATCCAGCACTTCGGTATCAAAACGTACTGAATGGTACTCCAGTGCACCAAGTTTATAATCAAAATATGCATCTATGGCACCCGTATATACCACTTTCTCTGCCAGCTTATCCAGCTCATCCTTATTTTCGAGATAATCTGTATTGAGGCGAACTTCAATCCCATCAAGCATATTTGCAACCATCTTTGTATATCCGCCAACCGGAATTCCCTGATACAGCGCATTAAAATAATTGTTATCAAATGTCAGCCGAACCGGAAGCCGCTTGATGATAAAGGAAGGAAGATCTTTGCAATCACGTCCCCACTGTTTCTCGGTATATCCCTTGATCAGTTTTTCATAGATATCTTTGCCAACCAGAGAAATTGCCTGTTCCTCCAGATTCTGTGGCTCTGTGATACCGGCTTCTTTCCGCTGCTCCTCAATCTTTGCAGCTGCTTCCTGTGGCGTAATCACATTCCACATCTTGTTAAACGTATACATGTTAAATGGCAGAGAGTACAGTTCTCCCTTGTAATTTGCCACCGGCGAATTTGTAAAACGGTTGAACTCCGCAAACTTTGTCACATACTCCCATACTTCTTTGTTGTTTGTATGGAAAATATGTGCCCCATACTTATGTACATGAATTTTCTCTATGTCCTCCGTATACACATTTCCCGCAATATTCGGTCGCTTGTCAATGACAAGAACCTTCTTTCCTGCATCTGTTGCCTGTCTTGCAAAGACAGATCCAAATAAACCAGCTCCAACAATTAAATAGTCGTACATTTTCCTTAGTTCCTTTCCAAATATTTTTTATCGCTCTCCAATGCAATCCTTTTTTCACTCATTATTCCATCCCTGCTTTATCACATAAGACCTTCTTCATGAATCACCTGCACCATCTCATCCACATACTTCGCGCACAACTCATCACTCTGTGCCTCAACCATCACACGAATCACCGGCTCCGTACCGCTCTCACGCAGAAGAATTCTTCCATCCTCACCCAAAGCGGTGCTGATCCGATCCTTCTCCGCCTGCACACGCGCATTGCCGGTAACCGCAGCCTTGTCCCCAACCTTCACATTCTTCAAAAGCTGCGGGTACATCTGCATCCCCTTACACAGTGTGCCGAGGCTCTGCTTCTTCTCCAGGATCACCTCCATCAGCATCAATGCCGTAAGGATTCCATCTCCGGTCGTCGCATGCTTACTGAAAATGATATGTCCGGACTGCTCTCCGCCGAGCACATATCCGTTGGCAACCATCGCCTCATTGACATACTTATCGCCAACCGTGGTCACACATACCTCGATGCCCTCGCGCTTCATCGCTTTGAACAATCCCATGTTGGACATGATCGTGGCAACCACCGTATTATTCTGCAGACGGCCACATTCCTTCAGATACTTCCCACAGACATACAGGATATAATCCCCGTGCACTTCCATACCGTTCTCATCCACGGCAATACACCGGTCAGCATCTCCGTCAAACGCAAATCCGCAATCCAGATTCTTCTCCCGGACAAGTCTCTGCAGATTCTCGATATGTGTCGATCCACATCCCATATTGATGTTGGTACCGTCCGGCTCATTGCCAACCACATATGTTTTGGCACCAAGCGCATCAAACACACTCTTTGCAATATTAAACGTACTTCCGTTGGAGCAATCCAGCCCCACGCGCATCCCATCGTAAGATCTGGTAGCCAGAGAAATCAGATAGCCGATGTAACGGTTCCGCCCGATCGCATAATCCCGCGCCACACCAACCTTGTCACGCAATGCAAAAGGCAGTTCTCCCATCTCACCATCTATGTATTTCTCCAGTGCAGCTTCCACCTCTGCCGAAATCTTGTGTCCGTTTCCACCCATGACCTTGATCCCATTGTCATAATATGGATTGTGACTGGCAGAAACCATAATGCCGCAGTCGAAATTTTCTGTACGGACTACATATGCCACACTTGGCGTAGTGGTAACATGCAGCAAGAATGCATCTGCTCCGGATGCCGTAATACCGGCAACCAGCGCATACTCAAACATGTAGCTGCTGCGACGTGTGTCCTTTCCGATAATGATCCGTCCCCTGTGATTCTGGTTGTAATACTAACCCAGATAACGTCCAATTTTATATGTGTGATCCAAGGTCAGTACTTTGTTGGCTTCACCGCGAAAGCCGTCTGTTCCAAACTATTTTTCCCTAATAAACGTCATCACTATTCGTTCTAAATAACCTCGATGTATCCCATCTCTATATAGCAACTCCCCCCTCATATCCAACAGGATCATCCCTCCTTACGGTGAGCTTGATCCTCACTTCCTTCGTTCTACCTGTCTATAACCAAGGTGCCAGCTTAGCTACTTAATGTAATTATTTACAAATATATCTAATGAAACAATCACAAACACAGCACAAAAATTATTAACTGAAAATAATCAACCCTTTCCAGAACTAAAAGTTATCTCCTGTAGAAATGCATGATTTAGTAAAATTTTTATTGTTTTTAGGAGTTGATGAAAAAAAATTTTTACTGGCTCACCCAAGTGCTCCCTACATGCATTATGGAATAAATGACATGATGAGAAATTATGGAAAATTGAATTTTGCTGATATGTATTCATATGGAGTTTTTGGCTTGAAAAATAAATGTTCAACATCAAAATTGAATTTTGCTGAAAAGAATGAAGATATTGACAGATTTATTGTAAATAATAAAATCAAAAAGAACAAAACAGTTGTATTGTCCCCATATGCAAATACGTTACAATTGTTACCAGATTGGTTTTGGCGCAAATTGACAAATATATTAAAAGAAAAAGGTTATTGTGTTTTGACAAATAGTAATGGTCAAAATGAACCAGTTATAGATGGAACTATTGGAGTATTTTTGCAATATAAAGATTTAAAATATTTTTTGGAATATTGTGGCTATTTTGTGGGAATACGAAGTGGATTATGCGACATTATAAGCAGTTTTAAATGTAAAAAAATCATAATATATCAACCATATTGCTTTTGGGGACCAGGTGGAAATTATGATTATTTCAGTTTAAATATAATGGGATTGTGTGATGATGCAATTGAGTTAAATTATGAAGGTGTGGAATTTGTTCAACTTATTAAAGATATTATAAAGGAATTTTAGTTTTAAAAGGACGTACAAAAAAGGAGAAAATAAAATGGTAGAAGATAATCCAAATCAAATTGAGTTGGAAGAAATGATAGCTTTTTCTAAAAAATACAATATATATATATATGGATATTCAACAGTAGAAAAAATGATCAGTAAGTATCTTTATTTTAGTCAAATTAAATTACATGGTTTTATAAAGGCTGAAGTAGAACCCTGCGAAAAAGCAAACGAACCATTTCCGATATTTAATTTGGCAGAAGCTAAAGACATTCCTAAGAAAAATAAAATAGGAGTAATTATTGCCAGTGGTGAGAAAAGTAATCAAATAATTTCTCTTTTAAAATTAGTGGGGATTAAACACTTTTATTTTGTTAGTGAGTGGAATAAAAGAACACTTCAAAAAAAATTACTTCCTAGAAGTGTAGAAGATTTTTATTTAGAGGTAAATTTGGCAGATCATTGCAACTTGAATTGTCAATGTTGTGATCATTTTTCACCAATAGCTAGCCCGACTTATTTAGATTATGATCAATATGTTAAGGATATTAAAAGAATAGCACAATTAACAGATGGAAAAATTGGATTAATGAAATTACAAGGTGGAGAGCCACTGATAAACGACAGGGTTTTGGATTACATGAAAATTACAAGAGAAATTTTTCCTAATTCTCAAATATGCCTTTTTACAGATGGTCTTTTATTGCCAAAATGGAGTTCTGAACAGAATAATATTTGGAAAGTTATTAAAGAATGTGAAATTGAGATTAGAATGACGCAGTATCCAATCCCTCTAAAATTAGAAGACATTGTTAATGCTGCTAAAGAATATAATATACCTGTAACATTTGATCCTCCTATGCCCGGTAAAGAAGCGCGTTTATGGATTTTTTCAGAAATAGGAGCTTTAAATTATAAGGGAGTGAAACATTCTGTAAAACATCCATTTGATTTGCAAGGAAATGTAGAAAAATTTAGATGGATCAGTTGTTATCAATTTAATGAAAGCATTGTATTACGAGATGGAAAAATATATACATGTCCTATGATTCCTTATTCTCACTATTTTAATGAATATTTTAAACAAGACTTGAAAATTGAAAAAGACTGCTATATAGATATTTATGAAGCTGATTCTTTTTGGGAAATAGCCGAGTTTTGTACTAGAAGAACCTCTTTTTGTGACTACTGTGCGGTTAATAAACGAATTAGTCGTCCTTGGAAACAATCTGAACATAATATAGAAGAATGGACATTATAGATACATAGCTGATTTATTGTATTTTAGGTTTAATAAATGAAATATAAAGTCACCTTTTGAAATAAATATATTTTAAAAGGTGACTTTGCAGATGTATAATTATATAAAAAACGAGCCCCTAAATGTTAATAATATTTAACAAAAGTTATTCATTATTGTATTTATAGCATTCTTTATAGATTTTTCATTTTTCATTTTAAATTCATATTCAATTGCATCAAGACAAAGTCCCATATTTTTCAGAGAAAAATAGTCATAAGAACTTCCTAATCCCCCCATGAAATTATAAATTTTTTGCTTAGAATATAAAATGATTTTCTTACATGGAATTTCGCTTATAATATCACTAAATCCACTTCTATAAGAAATTATAAAACCAGCCTCACTCGCAAATGTTTTTAAATATTTATATGGAATATAAACAGCACATGATCCTTTGATTGCAGGTTCATTTATTCCACACGAATTGGTGCATACAGTAAATCCTTTTTCAATTAATTTATTTACTAATTTTTCCCAAAATATACTAGGAAATCCAATTAAGGAATTAGCATACGGACATAAAAGTACTGTTTTTTTGCTTTTTAAAAAAAATGCTTTAAAAAGTGTATCAACAAATTCTTTGTTATTATCATATGATGGTTTTTGCAGCATATTAATATTGGTCCCAGGAAATACAAATTTATGCAACATTTTAAAAAAATTGTATTCATGATAATTACGAGCATATCCCAATCCACCATAATACATCATCATCGGATGATAGTGAAGAATTTCTATATTTAAGCTTTCTCCCATAAACCTATAAAATTCAACTAATACATTTGATTCAACTGAAGTTAATTTTTCAATTTTCTTATAATCAAATAATTTTGCTACTGAGTATGCAGCTCCACCAATAACTACAAAAACATATTCAGTAACTCCTTGTTTTTCTGCATATACAGATAGAAATTTAGATTGTAGATAAACATCTCCAGTACCAGGGTGTTGTCCTATATATATTTTGCATTCATGACCATATTTATTTTGTATATTTTTATATATTTTATAACCTTTTATTATGGTATTAAAAAAAGAATAAAAGGCGTGTAATAGACCATTTTTCTTAATTTTTTCTTTCATTATTTCATTCCTGTTCATGTCTCAGTTTATAATCTACATAACTATTGTAGGGCTTTAATTTGTATATACATAATGCGAAAAGTTCATTATAATTCTCAGGATAAATATTCAAAATTTTTTGACTATTATTCCCAAATGGTTGAGAAAATGACGCAACTAAAAAACGTTCATCAAAGTTATAAAGTCTATAAAATTGCAATATATTATTAATTTCGTATGAATTCAAGAAAACATATTCTTTTACATTTCCTGTGAACATTTTAGAATAATATTCTATTTTCGAATCATAACAACTTAAGAAAATAGCATTATTAGCTTTTTTTTCTAATAATAATTGGTTTAAATATAATGCTGCACAAAAAGATAGTTTTTCATCCATTTCAGGTATAAGTATATATAATCCTCTTTTTAAAGGATATTTATGAACTATTTTATGATAAATTTTCCATCCTTTTATACTTGAAATAAAGTTACTTAACATTTTTAATTTTATATTTTGCAATTTCAATATAGTCTCCTTCTTTTGTTTGTGATTCTAAAACAAAAAGATAGCATCTAGAGGATAATTAAAATATAAGTTCTACAGGAGATAACTTATATACCTGATCATATCCAAAAAGTTGTATAACTTTCTTATTTGATGTTCCTATTATAATCCACACAATATTTTGAATATGGTTTTTTTTCATATATTCTTCCATATACATTGATGCAATGTATACATCCCCTGTCCCTGGATATGGGCATAAAACTAAATATGAATCTTCGCCAAATTTTTTTTTAATATTTGAATAAATCTTTTCGCCTTTTTTCCGATATTTTTTATAAAAAAAATCAAGCGTAATTGCAGGTGAGTGCAAAACAAAAATTCTTGAAATGGTTGAATACCCCCAAGCATACATTCTCCTAATTAAATTCATATTACTCCTTTAAACTATATCTTTTCAAATGGAATGAGTCTGTAAATTCCAACTGCGACCATAAGTTCTTTTGAAATTTTTCCAGAATATAAAAGATTATTACCATTTCTTCCAAGAGGTTCCTCAAGAGAAATAATCTTTATCATTCTATCAAATTCTGCTAATCTTAAAAACATAATGATATCTTTTGCATTCTGAAAAGTAATATTGTGCATAGTAATCTTACTGTTTACTAATTTATGTATATTATCATTTACAAATTTACTACATGATAAAACAACTGTCTCATATGGGTTATTTCTAAGAATATATTCATCTAAATACCGCATTCCATACATATTTAGTTCATCATCTTCTTCAAAAAAAAGTATTACTTGTGTATAAGGAGCTTTAGAAAGTTTTTTATTTTTTTTAAATGCTCTTTTGACCGCACTATCATCAACCACTGCTGAAAAAAATTTTTTCCCCATTTTAGCAGATTTAAGGTTGCTCTTTATTATTTTTTTTTCTTCTTTTGTCACAATTCTTTTTCTTCCTCAAAAATAATATTAAAAAACTTATCTCGTGACGAATTAAATGCCAAGGCAGTAATAAGCCCTGATGGTTTCATATCATTTACAAGGATTCTTTCTCCGTAAGGTGCATTGTTGATAATAACATCATATCTAATTTCATTATTATGTAAAAACATTTTAGTTTGCTGCATAACTTCATCTGTTCTCGATGTCAAAAATATTATCATGTCTTTTTCAGGAATTTGTTCCAAAAATTCTTTTGCACCATCAAGAAGTGTATCATATCCGTCTATTTTATAACCGTTATGTTTCACTATCGTCCCATCAAGATCAAATATCCATGTGTGTCCTAATCGAGATAATTTTATTGTATTTTCTTTTTCACTTAACATTTTTAAGTTGTACTCCTATATGTCCTCCTGGATGGTTCTTTTTAAAATCAGCCAATGTAACGCCTCTGCGACGTACAATTTCCATTGCTACCCCCTGCAACACTATTAAATTAACAGTGGTAGAATTATTTGGTACAATATTCCATTGATCTCCCTCATGCTCCAGTTCCAAAATTATAGAATTTTCTTTTCCAATCTCTTGAACCAATGTAGAATTTTCTTCAAAAGTAAGAAGCCATAATAAACATTTTCTCTTTTTTAATAAACCTGTAAGATAAATAGATTCCGCTGTCTCTCCGCTTTTTGTAAGAACAATCACCAAATCTCCCTCATTTACCATACCAATATCCCCATGGACAGCACTATTTGTATTCATATAAACAGCAGGCTGTCCCAAGGAATTCATTGTCCCTACAAACTTATCACATACCGGAACATTTTTTCCTAATCCACTCACAACAACCTTATGTCCATTTTCTATAGTCTTAATGCATTCTTCAACCAATTTATTAAATGTCTTTTCATCAATTGATAATACTGACTTTTGAATAGTATCCAACATATTTGTAAAATAATTTATCATAATGCCTCCTCCATATAATATAAACCATTATAAAATGCTCCACATATAGAATCATAATCCTGCCATGCATAGGTTGTCAATGACAACCATATAATTGCATGCAGAAGTTTAATCTGTTCCGGTGTAACTTCATCCTTTAAAAGTTCAAAAAAGTATGGTTCTAAGTTTTCCCAATTATTAGAATCAATTACAAGCTGTACACTTTCTTTTTGAATATCCAAAGAAAACCTCTTCAAATTGAACTGGTCATAATTTCCTACTAACGAATAGTATAATTTAACCCAATCATAAGCAGGATCTCCATAAAATTCAGTTGTGCCAAAATATCCTCTTGGATCTATCAACATCGGAATTCTATCATTTTTCAGCATCATATTACTAAATGTACAATCGCCATGTATAAGTCTAAATTCTTTTGGCATATACCTCATGACTTTTTGTTCTAATTCATTTCTAACAAAAAAAACATTCCTACACTTTCTTCCATTAACAGTCACATATTCTTTATCCGCAAATGGTACTAATTTTTTCACCTTTTCAAGTCTATCAAATGTTTTACCGATATATGCTTCATAATAACTGTCCTTATCTGCTACACACCCCTCTAATTTTTGTACTGATTTAAGACATTCAACTATCTGTTTTAATATATCCTTTTTTCTTTCTTCCGGTATATTCCTATATTCATAAATATTTTTTCCATCTACTTTTTCCATTCGAATTGGATTCAACCCATAAATATGAGGTATATTTTCAAAATTACACTCTTGTATTTTTTCATACCAAGCACTCTCTCTAACAGCAAGTTTTCTGCCTTGATCGTCTATACCTTCTTTTGTAATTATATCTCCGTTAATTATAAGTCTATTAAAGGGACGACATTTTTCTACTTCTAGTTTCTGATATTCTGATTTCAAACCATATTCCTTTGTTTTGATTAATGGTAATTCCTGAAATTTTATATTTTGGGTTTCAAGCCATCTGACAAATTCCCCATCTTCTGGTACATCCTCAATAAAAGATTTATTTTCAAAAATAAAATGTCCCGCAACTCCTTGCGAATTACTTTTTATTTCTTTAAAATTCTTTCCGTCCCATGACCACCTACAAGGGAAGTCTTTAGCTATTCCCACATAATTTAAAGATTTATCTGGAATTTTATACTCATCAGGCAAAACAAGATCACACCATGTTATCATAAATGATGACTTTTCCGGTATGTACTGTAACGCTTTCTTCATGCCAGAACATGTTCCATTATGCCCTGTTGCACATACTAATTTGTATTCAACTTCAGCAAATGCCTCCAAATATTTTTTTAAAACCTCAAATTTATAATCTCCAATTATAATAAATTTTTTTGATGGATATTTCCTAAACAAGTGAAAAATCATTGGTAAATTATTAATCGGAACCAAAGCCTTTGGTTTATTATGTGTCAAATTTTCCATCCGGGTTCCCTTTCCACCCGCTTGAACAATAATATAATTTAATTCCATCTTCAACTAACATTCCTTTCTATAATTCTTACTATTTTCTGTATATCTTCCTGAGTATTATCACTTAATATAATTTGCCAACTATTCTCCTTTCTTTCATTTGTTTTCTTAATATCATAATAATCAGTATATTGTCTACTTTCATATGGATATAAAGCAATCACATTTGTATTAGAAAATGTTGCTAAATCCAATATACCACTCCTAATACCTATTATAGCATAAAAACTATCACAAACTGAAGGAATTTTTTCCACTGGATAATAAGAATCCTTTCCATTAACCTCAACAAGATACCCCATTTCCTGTAATTTTTCTTTTATCATTTTTTCATATTTTTCTTTTTCCTTACATTGTATAGATTCTGCATCCATACATAATAAAATTTTTTTCATTTTAGTTTGATATTGCTTTTTAATTTTTGGTATTTCATATGCTCCTTCTTCATAAATTTCCAAACAATAGGATTTAATACATGCTTTCAAAGAATTAGCCCGAAATCTTAACGCACCTTCAATTCCTAACGAAAACCAATTTGCAGGAACCACAAAAAAATTATCGCCAAAAGTTAAAAAAGCTTTTTTTCCTGCATTGTATCTATCAGCAATCTCCAATATATGCAACCATCCCGAAGAAACTGCTTTAAAATTAACTTCCACATTAGAATATAAATTTACAATTGCTTCCATTCGCTTATGTGATATGATTGTAATCCTATCAATATCTTTGCTTCTTTTCAAAGTATTTATATACCCCATTGTATATATACAATCTCCAATATGATTACAAACAATAATATGACAAGTATCTTTGTGTTGTAATTTCAATTTATAATACAAAATTGCGATCGGAATCACAAATATTTGCTGTAAAATGCTTTTTACAGCATATTTCATAGCAATTTTCACTTTTTATCATCCCCTAATAGTTTTTTTTCATAACATTCACATGTTCTCGTAACCTCGTCATACATTATAACTTTTCCATGTTCAAGCCATAATACTTTATTGCACATTTCTTTAATTTGTTTTATACTATGTGACACAAAAAAAACTGTAGTTCCTCCTGTCATTAATTCCATCATTCGTTTTCGACTCTTTTCCTGAAAATCAGCATCTCCCACAGATAGAATTTCATCTACTATCAAAATTTCTGGCTCCACTACACATGCAACAGAAAATGCAAGTCTTGCCAGCATTCCTGAAGAATATGTTCGAATAGGTGCCTCAATGAATTCCCCAAGTTCTGAAAATTCTACAATTTCATTATATTTTCTCTTAAGAAATTTTTCTGTATATCCCAAAATTGCTCCGTTTAGAAAAATATTTTCCCTTCCTGACAATTCCATATCAAATCCCGATCCTAATTCTAACATTGGAACAATATTTCCTTTTATTTCAATGCTTCCTTCAGTTGGTTTCATAATACCAGAAATCACTTTTAATAAGGTACTTTTTCCAGCACCATTATGTCCAATAATCCCAACCACATCTCCTTTTTCAACTTCAAAACTAATATGTTTTAAAGCCCAAAACTCCCCATGTCGAAGATCTCTTTTCAACCATCTAACGCAAAATTCCTTCAGTGACGTAGCTCGATTATTATCTATATTAAATTTTAATGATATATCATTCAAATTCACAATCGAATCTTTCATAATTCTCTCCTAGATATAGAATATAAATTTATCCTGTGTTTTTTTGAACACAAAACTTCCCATTATAAACATTAGAATTGCCCACGTTGTACATATAACAAATTCCATTGGTCTCGGAGTTATTCCATTTAAAATTATTGTTCTTACAGCATCTACATAATGGTACATTGGATTAAAATTAAAATACATTCTTATTTCTTTAGGTACAATTGTTAAAGGATAAAACAATGGGGTGACATACATCCAAATCATACTTAAAACCCCCCACAGGAACTGCATATCTCTAAAAAAAGTCATTGCAGAAGCCATAACCATTCCCATTCCCATAGTAAATACCATTAAACAAATAAAAATATATGGCAACATAAAATACGCACGCGTAATTTTTTCTCCTGTCAAAACAGCTACAATAATAAGCGGAATCAATGACATTAACAAATTGATACCCGAAGACAATACTCTCGTTATTGGATATACATACTTCGGCAAATAAACTTTAGTAATCAAAGATGCATTTCCCACTATTGAGGTTAAGGCTTGTCCTACTCCTTCATTAAAAAAGTTAAATGCCACTGTACCACATAATAAATATCCTGCATAATTATCAATATCCGATTTGAACAATTGAGAAAACACCACATACTGAACAATCATCATCAAAAGTGGATTTAAGAAGCTCCAAAATACCCCTAAAACTGATCTTTTATATCTAGTTTTAAAATCACGAGATACCAATTGTTTTATCAAAAAACCATATTTTTTTGCAATCCAAAAAGAGCCAAAAAAATAACTTTGTTTTCCCTTTAATGCTCTGCAAGCTAAAATCCAATATACTATAGCAATAATAACAATTGCAACACTTACTAATTTCCAATAATTCGGTCCTGTCCAGACATAATTATCCCCTTGTATAGCAATACACATGGTTCCCGGGATAACTGAACCATTTAACAAAAGTGCTGCATCTTTTCCAACACTCGATTTTTCAAATTCGTATCCTATATTGTACAATACAGTAGGTGCATTTCCCGTCTCCGCATCTGAAATAACTGTAATTTTCACGACATGTCCTCTTATTATGTTCGCATTTTGAGGTATTGATATATATACATATTGATTCACACCTATTTTGCTCACATCATATGAATTTTCTGCTATTTCATGTCCATCTGTAATATCTTCACATTTTATATTTATATGACTACTAAAACTCTGTCCATAATTAGAAACCATAACCCCAACTGCCGTTATTTTATCCATTTCTGATGTATAAGTCTGTTCTACACTATTCCCTTGTAAAATTTCTCCAACGTCATTCGTAGGCATAAATTCATCTATATTTCCATCTGAACTTCTTTCATACAAAGCTTTTCCACAAGAAAAGTAAAATACTCCCATAAAAGCGATCGCAATAATCTCAATAATTAAAAATATTTTTATATACCACAAATTTTTTTTATTTTCTTTTACTTTCATTTTTGTATCATCTTTCTATATATTTTCAAAATATCAGTGCATATATCTATTCCACATATTTGTGTAATTTTTCTTATTATTCTTGTTTTTTTATCATTTCTATATTGTAAAATCCAAAAATAATTTTCAATAAATTTTTTTATATCCTTTCTTTCCTTTTTATCAATTTTTCCAATCAAATAAAGTAAAACTTCTATCTCATATGCCATCATAGAATAAATTTCCCTTGCATATTCTGATTTTTTTCTTGCCAACAAAATTCCTTGTGATATAGCAAATCTTACATCATAAACTTTTTTTACCGATATACTATCTGTAACTGAATTCTGTATTCTTTGCCGATAATAATAGTAGTCTTTTTCTATTATCCCATAGCTTTCCGCATAAATAATATTTTGAAGTACCCAAAATAAATCTTCTGCTGTTCTCCCCTCATCAAATAATATATTATTTTTTTTTAAAAAAGACAATTTTATTATTTTATCGCATGCACTTCCAGGATACTTAGGCATTTGTGCACACCACTTTATCCATTCTGCTTTTGTATAATTAATTGAAAAAGGATTCCACGTATTAAGCGCATATTTTCTTTCCCCGTCATATATTTTATATGCCTTTAACATATACATATCCTTTTTCGACTCCTGTATCTCTTTTAATATCGTTTTTAATGAATTTTCATCAATATAGTCATCTGCATCAACAAACAAAACATATTCACCACACGCTTTTTTCATAGCATAATTTCTTGCTGCAGCTGCTCCTTTATTTTTTGTATGATAGGTATACATATATGCATATTTATCACTATATATATCACATAATTCTCCCGATCTATCAGTTGATCCATCATCAATAAGAATTACTTCTATATCACTTCCAACATCATTTTCTATAATACTTCGTAAACATTTTTCTAAATATTCTTCTTTATTATACACAGGAATTATAATTGAAATTTGTATATTCTTCATTGTCTACTTTCTACGAATCAATAATTTATCAAATATCTTATCATCAAAATGAAGGTATGACAAAAACATAAGCATTAAATATCTTTTTTTTGTTTTTTTCAAAATTTCTTTTGATTCTTCGCTTATTTCTTTTAGTACCTTTTTCGCTTCTTTTCTTCCTACTCTTTTTTGTTTACACCTTAAAAAAGCTGTTATTAAAAAATCCGTTATAACAGAGCATGTTTTATACTCAAAATATTTCTGTCCCGCCCCTGGTCTTTTCTTTTTATATGAATTACACATTATTTGAATCACTTTTTCTACATGTTCCATACGGGCTACTCTATTGTCGTTTGATACACTTTGATTCACATCACCCACTCGGTAAACATACAAATTTTGATCTAGCACACATATTTTTTTAGCATTACTAGCAGCAACTGTAATATAAATTGCATCATCATAAAAAACATTTCTAGGTAAATCTATTCCATATTCTCTATAAAATGCTGTTTTATATGTTATTCCATGTAACGTAAAAATTTTCCGATACTGTGCCCACTTGTTCATCAATTCTGACATAGTGAAATATTCTATTTCACTTTCCATACTTGCAAATATCCTATTTATTCCATTATTCTGAATGTTATAAGTTTCAAATCCACATACGATTACATCAGATTCTTCAACTTTTTTTAATGTATCCAAAAATTTTTCTAAATGCTCCTTTACGATCCAATCATCAGCATCAACCACTTTAAAATATTTTCCAGTACAATGTTTTATCCCCTTATCAACCGCTGCCCCATGACCTCCATTTTCTTGTGTAATTACTTTTATACTATTCGGGTATCTTTCTGCATATTGTCTCGCTATTTTTTCACAGCCATCTGACGACCCATCATTCACAACTATAATTTCAACACATTCCATGTCATTCTTTATAAGAAATGAATCCAAACATTTTGCTATAAACTCTTTCGAATTATACATTGGTATAACAATTGACAAGATTTTTCTCATTTATCTGCCTTTCTTTCGTCATGATATTAAAAGACACTATTATTTATAATACCTCTTTCCTCATAAATCGTCAAGTTTCAACACTTTACTTCTAACATTGTTTCAACTTTTATCCTCATTTTAGTTTAAACACTTTTGTTCATTTTCTCAAAATATATTGCTTTCATATGATTTTCCACATTTTTTCTTCCAAATATATATATCATTTTCCGATTTATCTCTCCCATATGTAAAAACTGTCCAAATGATTCATTTTTCATATTATATAATTTTTTAAATGCATTTATATATTCATCTCTTTTTTGGGGAGAAATCAATATCCCCCCCTCTCCATCTTTTATCAAATCCACATTTCCGCGAATCCTGCTGCACACCACAGGAAGTCCCTCTGCCATGGCTTCCATCAGTGCCACCGATAATCCCTCCCGGAACGAAGACAACACAAAACAGTCGGATGTCTGAAGAATTTCATGCAGATCATTGCGAAATCCCACAAATCGGATATGTTCCTCCAATCCATGCTCTTTTACATACTGTTCCAATTCTGCTTTCTTTTGTCCAATACCGCACATCACAAAGTAAATATTGGGATTATGTAATTGTTCGATTGCCTCAATCACTGTCTTCTGATTTTTATTCGGAGTGAACTCAGCAGCATTTGTGATCAAAAATGCATCTTGTGGAATTCCCAACTCCTTACGTTTCTCTTCCTTTTCCTTTTGAGACAAACTTTCCCTTTGCGTATCTATTCCAATCCCCGGCACGTAGGTAAGCTTTTTCATCTTAAATTTCTTTTTTGCCAGCTTGTAATCCTCATGATTGATCGTTATCAACACATCCGTCCATCTGCTCAGCATCTTCTCCACCGGATAGTACACCAGCCAGTTCATAACCGGTGCCCCCTGATAGAAATGAAACCCATGTGCCGTATAGATCACTTTTGTCTTTGTCCGGTGTCCTGCAATCCTTGCGACCACACCACCGATCGGGCTGTGACAGTGGCAAAATGCGTATCCATTTTGCTTCATCAAACCTTCTACCTGCCTCAGTGCCCTCATGTTCTGTCCCATGTGTTTGATATTCCGTGCGAAATCAATCTGGTAGCAGCGCACATGCATGTCCTGCAGTTTTTGCTTCAATTCTGCGACACGCTCATCTGAGCAGGTATTTCCTTCGATAAAATTGCAGGCCACATCTACCTCATACCCCAGTTTCCGCAACAATGCAATATTCGGCATATTAAATTGGTCGATCATAGAGGCGACGGACGCCAGCATCAGGACTCGTTTCATCTTTCCCTTTCACCAAATACTCAACTAATTAATTCTTCTTTTATAGTATGGTAATATTGATGTATCTTCTTCCATCCCAATACATCAATTCCACCAACCACCAAAGTCAATATTCCACCAATGATAGTTATAAATATACCGCCCCAATCATTTGTCTCAATCACACTTCCCTTCATTGCAAACATAAACATCTCATACAGAAAAGCATGTTGATCCTTAAAGACAAAAATATCGAGCATTTCATACAAGACAAACCAAGAGGCAAGAATCATAAATGTAACCCATACAATTATCTTTACCATCGCCCAAAACAGACCCTTCCCCTTTTTATCATTTTCCAAGCTAACCACACGCTTCTCAAGGTCATTGTCCGTTTTCTCATCTTTATCCTCTACCATCTCTACCTTGTCATCCCCGGTCACCGGAGCAACATTTTCTTCCGATTGCTCGACAACCACCGGACGAAATGGAATAATTTCTTTTTCCGGCTCGCATGTCATATGAAAGATATCCGGATACGTCTCTTTTGTATACTGCATAAAGTCATCCTTGGAAACACTGTAAAACGGTCTCCCCTCGTTTTCTACCCATGTCGGTTCCAGGATTGCCTGACAGTGATAGCATTGATACGAAGCAGCAAATCCATCACATACGAAGACATTCTGACTATGGCATTGTGGGCAGCTATAGTGCAGTTCTTTTCGAACCAGATTTTTTGCACACAGAACCTGCAGCATACTTTTGGTATATGTAATTTCCAGATCCAGCCGTTCACTCAGGTCCTGCGTCGTAAACTGCTTACATTGCCTTTGTGTCAACTGCGGCAGGATTTTCATACATTGCCGAACCGCTTCTCTTTCGTTCATACTCTTTATAAAGCCCCCATATCTGCTGGAATTCTTCTTCCGAATAATATTTTCCTTCCAAAATGTGCAGCGTCAGAAACTGATAATTATCAGCCTCATATTTCACTTGTAATACTCCTCGCGCTCTTGGGAAATTGACCGTCAGGGAAATAATTCTTTTCACGATATCCAAAGAATCCCTGATACACATAAACGTCTTGGCATCATAAATACAATCTACGCCATTTTCTCCTGTTAAGTTTGCCGACAGATTATCTCTGTCACTGAATCGAATTTTTGATATATATTTTTCATCGCTTGGAAGAAGCGTATTCAATGCATGATCTTCCCGGTAATCATATAATGCGGTCTGTTGAATCAGGCGATATAGTTCTTCCTCTAAATTAATGATTCCATCCGGCATATATAATTTTCCGTCTTTTTGTTCTACATGATGCAACGGAATATTTTGTAACATTGCATCGATAATGCTGCTAAGGCTCTCTCTCTTATCATCAATCTCTTTTATATTTGGAAGCCGTTCAAAAAACTGGTTGAACAATTCTTTGCTCATGTCATACAATACATTCTGAGGATCAGCCGCTCTATTGTTGTCCAATTCCAGTTCTAATGTTTCTTCTACTATACTATAGATTTTATCAAGCTGAATCTGCGGACGGCTCTCCTGTATAATTCCATGCTGATTCCATACTTTAACAATCATGCAGCGCTGTTCCAGGTCAATAGTTACCGGAAGATAGGAACACTCCTCCTCGATCGGACCTGCAGAATCTTTTAACATGCAGAATACAAAAATCAGATGCACCCTGATTAAATTTCCATTCCTTCTTTCTTCCTGTATCGCTGCAAGCTTCGTGGAGTCTTCCTTCGGTGGGATCGTCTCTATGATCTGGTTGTACGCCCAATCGGGGATCTGGAATTTGCGCATAAGTCTGCCCCACGAATCCCTGCTCTTTAATCGCAGACAGGTCGAAGCAGTTAATGAATACACGCGCATCAATCGATGATGACCATATAATAATTCTTGAAAGAAAAAATCATTCAGATCCTCAACAGAAATCAATCCGCTTTGACAAAGCTGTTCTAGCAAAACCCGCTGGTCCGAAAAAGACAGCCTCTGCTCATTTGCAATTTTCTGTTCGGTAAGAAATCTATTCAGGCTTGTTGATGATATATTATCGATAAGTTCCTTAACTATATGCATTCTCTTGTCCTCTGTCTTCCGTAACCCCAAATCCAATAAATATTATTTTTATTATATCACGAACCTTTATCTTACTCAATGTAAAAAACCAGTTAGACTTATCATCCAACCGGTTTTATCACTTCTACCGAAACTATGGCTCCATATTTTTTAATAATGCATTAATATTCTGCGTATATAAGTTTTCACATAATTTCAAAATTTCTATTTCAATCTGCTCATCGCTGATTGAAACTCCCCTCTCGGATCAGCAATTAATATCTCCAATTCATGAGACGTTCTCCAGCAATTTACAGCTTCTACAACGTCAAGCATGATCTCCAATGCCTCACGCAGCTCATCCACTGTCACAATAACAAAATTATCCCCCGGATATCTTGCATCATAATAATAGTCTTTAAGTAATGCCAGATCTTTCCTCTCTAATTGCAAGGAAGTATCCACCCTTTTAATCTCATCGTATAAGGCACGCAAATTATGGGATGTCATTAGTTTTTCAATTCCAGTACAAACCAGTTCTGCCACAGATTTCAACATTTTTTCTGCAATTTGCTGTGCCGAAGCTGCAGCCGGATTGCAGTATACAGGTGACACTGCATCCCTTAAATACCAGAATTCATTGCACGCAATAGAATAATAAGAATTTGCCTTTATCATATTTTCAACTCCTTATAATCTCTTCTTAACTGTTGTGTAAACTTTGAATTATCATGTTCGAAATACTGCGGTGTTACAAAAACCACATCCGCATGCAACATCTCGAGTTCTTCCCGCAAGGCTCCCATCATCCATCTTTCCGGTTTTTCCGGAACTATGATGCAAAAGTCGATATCACTGCTGGCCTTATAATCATTTCTCGCGTAGCTTCCAAAAATCCCAAAACTCTGATATTTGATACTCGAATTTTTAATAATATCTACGCACTTGTTCAACCGGTCTTTAAAATCATTTTCAACAACAGGTGACACGTACGGCATCCCTAAACCTCCACTCTTTCTATTAATCTGTCCTATCACAGTTTCTACAGATTCCACCATTTTTTATTCTTCATGATATCTTCTATCAATTATAAGTTATGCAATTACCCGGGACACAAATTGGCGATTTTTCCCATTCTGATGCTCAAATTGAAATTCGAATTCCAATGTAACTTCCGAACTGTTCACCATATTATTTTCCCCTTCAAAATATACATAACCATCAAGAGAAACATCAGCTTCCAATATGCCTCTCACAATCGTACATGTATCATCCTCTTCCTGTTCTACCCGGACAACTTTGACATTTTCTATTTGATCCAATTCTGCATAGTCAACATATGTCTCAAACGCTTCATCCAATTCCTGACCTTCCATGTTCATAACAGAATCGTCAATTTCATTATACAAGTCATCCCAAAATTCGTTTTCTATGATTGTAGCGACCAGATTTCTATCATATTTCACGTATATCAGTCTCCCTGTGTCAAAAAATATTTAATTGCGTCCCAATAAGGTGGCAGTTCTTCCGAACATTCAAATTTTTTCAATTCCCGCTGTTTTTCTTCTCCATTCAACTGGAACACATTAAACGTCCATAAAGCGTTTTCTCTGGCACGACATAAACGTTTATCATTCAGGTTCAACTTTGTAATTGTATACTCAGCTGCCTCATCTGTCTTTTCCGCCGGCTGTATTGTTCCATCCTGCTGATATCGAAAATGACTTTCACAATCCTTCTCCAGCGGAGAAATCATCCGCTTTGCATCAAAATTATTTTCTTTTTTATGCCCACAGTGCCTGCGATTGTCTCCATTACAAGAAGCATGAAGATTATTATAGGCCAGAGATAAATCCTGATTTTGTGCCTGAGGTCGAAAATGTTCCACATGAAAACTATTCTTTTGTACTTCAGTCTCTGTATTTTTAATATAAGAACAACAATAGCAGCAAAGATGTCTCTGTTCTGCAAGCAATGCCTTCTTTAATATTTGCAGCTCCTTTTCATGCCGGATATCCTCATACCCTGCTTCTCTTTTATGCTTATTCTTGAATTTTTTCTTCCACCGGCTTACTTCTTCTGGTTCACCTGTCTTTTGAATATAAATCATAAAAACTTTATCGCCCTTTTGCAATCAAGATTCTTGCACGCACAACTTTCGTATTCTCTTCCGATGTCATCCATGCAAGCTTATTTACAAGTTTTTCTGCCTCATCATATGCTTTTTCATTCAGATACACATTTATTTGCTCTAAGAGTTCCGTTGTCTTCCTGTTATATACTTCGGTATCCATGTAATCTTCCAGAATTGTATTAACATCCCAGCCGTTCATCGGCTCCATCGGTTCTGCCAAAACCAGGTGCGTTTCTGCATCTTCATGCAAACGTATTACCTGTATATTTTCATCCACAGACTCCAGCACTTTCGGAGCATGTGTGGAAACAATAAACTGAATATTTGGAAAAGTATTCTGTAAAGCCGGAAAAATCTTCTCCTGCCACTTCGGATGCAGATGCAGATCAATTTCATCAATCAGCACAATGCCATCCCCTTCCAACGGATTCTCCCTCTTCGGATTTGCAATTGCCAGCCTCCGGCTCAGATCGCCTACCAGTGCGATTACACTTTTTTCTCCTTCTGACAATTGATAAAATGCCAATTCCAATTCTTTTTTGATGACAATAAGTTCCGCATCTTCTTCTGTTACTTTCACACGAATTTCCGAAAATCCATCTCCCAATGCGTTTAATATGGCTTTTTTTACTGCATGTAACTGTGGATCTTCTGCATTCGGCGTTTCCACTCGTATACTGTTTTCATATTCCTGTCTTCCCCGGAACCATTCAAAAAATAACCGGAAATTGATCACTCCTCCAAATGCAGAATCTCTCCACGCATCCAGCTTCCCTGCTGCTCCTGTATAACGCCTTCTCAATTTACGTGTTTTTTCATTATAGCGGTCAACTCCATAAAACACATAAACAGGAATATTTTCATTATTTAAAGTAAACTCTTTCTGTGGTGTTTCCGTGTCATCGTTTTCATACTCTTCTTCTGTTTCCAAATAATCTCCCAGATACTGTTTTCGAATATATTCCGAAACTCTCTTCAGTTCTTTGGAATTATGCAGATTTTTCCCCTGAATTCTTTTTCGGTAATAGTGAAAATTATTTCCCTGGTCTTCAAGAAACAACGTTATTTTTGCTTCTTCTTCTCCAACTTTTACATCTTTTTCTCCTAAAAGAGAGGCTGTTATCTGTTCATCCTGTGCTGCTTCCTGCATAATTCTGGAAAAGAGAAGATTGCAGACATCCAGTATTGACGATTTTCCCATTCCGTTTACTCCATAAAAAATGGCATCTTTTCCGTTTAATACTATTTCTGTATCTGAAAAACCTCTGAAATTGTGCACTTGCAGTTTGTCTATTCTCACGCTTTTCTATCTCCTAAACCTTCGAATGCATACCATTAAGCTATTTATCATCTTTTCAGTAGTATCATACTTTAATTCTTTTATTTATGCAAGATTTTCCCATTCCAGCTCTTATCCTTCCGTCCTTCTTACCGACTCTTTCCAGTCACACACACGATATTCTTCCCTATATTCACTCATCTGCATATCGTACACACTGTCACCAAACGCTTTGCCCGTCAGGGTGCCAATTTTTCCCGGAATCTTTTTCATCAGCCGGATGATCCAGCCAGTCGCTGGAACCATCACAAGCCGGTGTCCTTTTACCACAGCGATCATCTGCACCAGATCCGAAGTATTGATATACTGCTCGTTCTGTGGGAAAAACACTCCGGTCTCTTCGTTGTCGATCATCCGTTTGACAAACTGTGCCAGATTTTCTATATAAAGCATGGAACGCTGATTATGTACAATCGGAAATAGTGGAAGCTTTCCTGCCAGTTTTGCAAGCTGTGGATAGTTTCCCTTTGATCCCTTTCCGTAAATCATCGGCGGACGTAATACAACAACCTTAAAACGTTCATCTGCCAGTGCCTGTATTTTCTGATCTGCCTGCCATTTGCTGTCTCCATAGAAATTCAATGGTTTGGGAATTGTATTTTTTGTAATTTTCTTTTCTCTACATCCGCTGTATACAATCATGGAAGACATAAAGAGAAACTGCTGCACGCCTTCCTTTTTGGCTTTTTCGGCTGTCTCTACTGCCAGATCTGTATTCACACGGTAATACTGCTTCTTTTCTTCTTCCGTCACCTGTCCCACATCTGCATGTGCGATTCCCGCCACATGATAGACCACATCATATGCAGAAAAATCGTGTGTCCGCCAGGTTTGGGGTCTCATATCCAGCGTGTCAACCTGATAGTACTCCGGCCATTGTCTCAGCCATGCCTCCACGGAAGTTCCCACATAACTGCCGCTTCCAGTGATCAGAATCTTCTTTTTTCTCCTGCCCTTTTCACTTTCTTCTGTGTCTTTTGCAATGGTTTCCTTTTTTGCGCTGCTCTGTGCTGTTTCGCTTTTGTGTGCTTCTGTCTCTTCTTCCTCTTTGTTCAGTTCGCCAGTTCCACCTTCAACCACGCCATCGTGCATGAGCACGGAGCCAACTGTGCCAAGAAAACATTTCAGATCCATCCATGGTCCCAGATGTTTGATATATTCGCCATCCAGTCTTGCTTTGTCCGGAATCTCCAGTTCATCTCTGCCATTGATCTGTGCCCACCCGGTCAGCCCCGGTGTCACATCATTGGCACCATATTTCTCACGCTCTGCTACCAGATCATCCTGATTCCACAGTGCCGGCCGCGGTCCTACGATACTCATTTCTCCTTTGAAGATATTAAAAATCTGTGGCAGTTCATCCAGACTGGTTTTGCGCAGAAATTTTCCTACCTTTGTGATGTACTGCTCCGGATTCTCCAGCATATGTGTTGGCACATCCTTCGGTGTGTCAATCCGCATGGTACGGAATTTGTAAATCTGGAAGAAACTCCGGTGGATGCCGACACGCTTCTGCTTAAATAATATCGGTCCCGGTGTATCCAGTTTGATCGCAATACATAAAAAAAGAAGGAGTGGTGATAAGATCACGATCGCCATCCCACTTAATATGATATCAATTCCTCTTTTGATGTAATGGTACCCTTTCATGGTTGACTTGCTCCTTCCTGATTTTCCTTATTTTCATAAATTTACATATGTTATATCATACCCTATTTTAGTGCATATTGCAATGACTGAAGTAGGTGCAACATTTTCATTTTCATTCATATTCATTCCATTTTTCCTTTAAATAAATCTTGAAGGATAATAGGCAGTTATCTGTCAGATATACCTTAAAAATATTTTTTTATACGTGAAGGAGAAAACTGTTATGCTTAATTATTATGATCTAATCATGGGATCTTCTAACTCCAGTTTTTTATCTGTTTTTAACAATGTATGGAAAACAGAAATTGCTTCTCATAATTTGCCCTATACACACGCGTTACAAATTGAAAACGGAAGTCGCTTAAGACCGTTATTATTTGCTTGGGGATATTATGCAAATCAAATACCAAAAAATAATTTTTTTGTTGCTAATTATGCACTTTCTATTGAATTGTTGCATAAATCCTCAATTTTATTAGATGATTTAATAGATGATGATATTGCCAGACATGAAAAGAATACATTTCATGTAGAATTTTCAAAATCAGAAGCTTTATTATATGCACTTTATCTACTAAATCGTAGTGTAGCACTGATGAATGAAAAAGATATTAAATATAACAGTTTATATACATCAGAGTTACTGAAAATTATAGATAATATGGCAAGGGGAGGTATCCAAGAAATACATAGTCAAAATACAGTGTTTAATATAACAGATGTTAAGGAAATTATAGATTTGGAAACAATTTCATTAATTAAAAACAGCTTTGTTCTGGGATATAAGCTATCATCAAATGGGGATTTCGATATACCAGATGATATAATAAATATTGGCCATTCATGTGGATATTGCTTTCAAGTTTTAAATGACATTGAACCATTTTCAGCCCCAGATATCAACCAAAAATATAAGGGCATCACAAATTATGATTTTAGTAAACAAAGAAAAAACATCGTTGTATCTTTCGTATATGGTGCATGTACTTCAAAAGAAAGAGAAAACTTAAAAAAATATTCTGACTTTATTTACATGAATAAGCTTATTGAAAAATATGAAGTATTACCCATTTTACTTAATGAAATGGAAATACAAATTGATAATATTGCTCAGTGCATCAGTCGACTACAAAGTAATAATTCTGTATTTTATACTGATTTCAAAAAGTTCCTGTCAAAAATATTTATAATATGTTATCAAAAATGTAATTTAGTTTTTGATAATAAATGGTTGGATCATTGACATAAATGGACTCACCAAAGTTAGCAATGCAAGGCTAAATGTATAAAAATTTTCAAAAATAGTATGACTATACTTTAATGGATATTCCTCTGAATCAGAAATCATTTTTATTAAGGATAGCTTTTTTTGTATGATACTTAAATCTGTTTCCGATGCACTAGCTGATAAAATCTGAATCTGTTTTTCGATACTTTTTATACTGATGCCTTTGCATTTACTAATACATCCTTTAATAAAATAACGACTCAAAAATGTAAATACCGGAACAGCCAGTGCAAAAAAAATTATAATACCTCCCCATGTAATAATAAAGAGAGCCTTTGAGGATGTTTGAATTCTTAAATTACCATTTTTAAATATAATCACATTTGATGGGAGATTAATTGCATACATTGTACTATACATAAGCCCCAAAATCAAAAACCATTTTTCAATATAACTAAACTCATGTGCTAAGCGCACAATCCAATCTGTTAAAGCTGGAAAATAGAAAAAATAATTTTTTACACTGATTTTTTTCAAATCCTGTGCAAAAGATAATAATTCTAAATATTTTAGATATGCCTGAATTCCTGTAGCAAAAACAATGGCTCCTAACACTCCACCATATACACCTGTAGGAGTACATTCCAGACATCCCAATTTGAACATGGAGACAATATATATTGAAATGAAAACACATGAAATGACAAATCTATGCATAGGGGTTATATATTGTTGTGTTCTCGAATGAAAACTCCCCCAAACAACCATTTCTTTTCTTTTTTTTAATTCATCTTCTAAAAGATCATTTTCCAAATCTATTTTTTTTAATACGAATATTTGAATCATCCACATAATTATTAATATATATTGATTAACATAAAAATTCTTATGGCTCCAAAAGATATTCAAAACATATCCTATAATCAACGTGACAACCAAGTATTTAAAAATTGTTTTTAGTTTTAAATCTTTATATAGTTTTTTTAATATATCTTCAATCTTTTTCATATAAACACCTGTAATACTTTTTATAGATAACTTCCTATTATTTATCATAATACCATATATTTCTAAAAATTATAACAAAATCCCTTATTTTAATCCATTTTTCTTATTTAAATGTCAATTTATTGTTTAATCTCACCGTTTTCCCATCAAAGCATCAGCTTTCAACATCCACACTCTGTATTTCCTCGAAATCTATCCCATACCCTTTCCCACCCATACTGATACAGGAAACACCACAGTTCTATCAATGTAATTGTTATATATTGTACAATTTTTTCAAATTTTGCCTTATCCAACAAAATCCTCCCCATTTCATGTACCATATACTCCTAAACAAAACTTCATATACAAAGGAGACCACCCATGAATAATTTACAGACACACATCAACAACTATCTGGAACACTGCCGTCACCAAAAACGCCTGGATTCCAAGACTCTGAAAGCATATCGCATCGACCTTCAGCAATTTTATGCCATTTTTTCATGCAGGAATGTTTCTGATATTACACCGGATCTGTTGGAAAATTATATTGGCAGTCTGCACCAGAAGTACAAACCCAAAACCGTAAAAAGAAAGATTGCCTCGGTCAAAGCTCTTTTTCACTACCTGGAATATAAAGAAATCATCGCCCGGAATCCTTTCAACAAGGTGCAGATCAAATTCCGCGAACCTGTGATTTTGCCGAAAACCATTCCATTGCACACGATCGAAATTTTCTTATCTACGATCTATGAGCAGCGCACCGTCGCCAAAACGGATTATCAGAGAAAAAACGCTTTGCGGGATGCCGCTGTCATAGAACTTTTATTTGCAACCGGAATACGGATTTCCGAATTATGCGCTCTGCGTATCTGTGACATTGATTTGTACGATGGATCAGTCCTGATCTACGGAAAAGGTTCCAAAGAACGAATTGTTCAGATCGGAAACCACGAGGTCATACAGATTCTGTCGGAATACCGCAATGAATTTCTCCCCCAGATGGAAACCTGCCAGCATTTCTTTGCGACGCTAAACGGAACGGCATTATCCGATCAGTCGGTACGGCGGATGATCAACAAATATGCTTCTCTTGCTGCAATTGAACAGCATATTACACCGCATATGTTCCGGCATACATTTGCTACCAGCCTTTTAGAAGCGGATGTCGATATCCGCTATATACAGGAAATGCTTGGTCACAGTTCCATTCATATCACGGAAATCTATACGCATGTTGCCATGTCAAAGCAGCGTGCCATCCTCACTACCAGACATCCCCGCAATACGTTTCATCTGTAAAAAGCAAAACAGCAATTCACGTGCCATGCACGGAATTGCTGTCATTGATAGCCGTTCTATTTTTACTTATTTATTCTCCCCTGCCAGTTCCGGATGATACGTCGGCACGATTTTTTTGACACACTCCCGGATGTCTTCCGGTTCTGTCACAACGTACTCTTTTAATTCTTCCAACTGCTGCATGAATTTCTCCTCATCCAGCTCAATCGGCCTGCCGATATGAATCAGATTGTTTGCGGTATCCTGCATCCCTTCTTCATCCATCAACATCTCTTCATAAAGTTTTTCTCCCGGGCGAAGTCCTGTGAAAATGATATGGATATCTTCATCCGGCTTGTGACCGGAAAGAAGAATCAGGTTCTTTGCCAGATCCAGAATCTTGACCGGCTCTCCCATATCCAGAACAAAAATTTCTCCACCTTTGGCATAGGTGCCCGCCTGCAGCACCAGAGATACCGCTTCCGGAATTGTCATAAAATACCGCACGATATCCGGATGGGTAACCGTGACCGGACCTCCACGCTCAATCTGTTTTTTGAACAGCGGAATCACACTTCCGTTACTGCCAAGCACATTTCCAAAACGCACGGCTACGAAATCTGTCTTCGATCTGCGGTTATAGGTCTGAATGATCATCTCACAGATGCGCTTGCTGGCACCCATGATATTGGTTGGATTGACTGCCTTATCCGTGGAAATCATCACAAATTTCTTCACCCCGTACCGATCTGCCGCCTGCACAATCTTCCATGTGCCAAGCACGTTATTCTTAATTGCCTCGTTCGGACTCTCTTCCATGAGAGGCACATGTTTATGTGCCGCTGCATGATAGATAATCTCCGGCTTGTAATGTTCAAAAATCCAGTTCATACGATTCGTATTCCGCACGGATGCGATCAGCACAACAAGATCCAGATCCGGGAATCGGACTTTCAGTTCGTTTTGCACATCATAGGTCGTATTCTCGTAAATATCCACAATAATCAACTGTTTTGGCTTGTGTGCGGCAATCTGCCGGCACAATTCGCTTCCGATAGAGCCACCGCCCCCTGTAACCATTATGATTTTCCCAGAAACATAATCCATGATAGACTGCAGATCAACCGTCACCGGATCCCGCCCAAGAAGATCATTGACATCTACATCTTTCAGTTTGCTGACGCTGACATCGCCGTTTACAAGCTGGTAAATGCCGGGCAGACGTTTCAATGTGCATCCGGTTTCTTTGCAGATATCAAGAATCCCCTTGATCTGTTTCTGCGTGGCCGATGGCATGGCAATGATGATCTCATGCACATGCAGTTCTTCGACTTTTTCCAGAATATCGCTCCGATCTCCTACGACTTTCGCTCCATGAATATAATTGCCGATCTTGTTCCGGTCATCATCAATCACACCAACAACCTTCTTTTTCACATAGCGGCTGTTGTTGATTTCTTTGATGATCTGGTTTCCGGCATCTCCTGCTCCGATCACAAGTACATTCCGTCTGTACACGCCGGCTCTGCGCATATTGCGAAGCACACGCAGTCCGCGGTAAGAATATCTGCATCCCATGACAAATACAAACAGAAACAATCCATACAGAATGTAAAAGCTTCTTGGCACCGGGTACATATCCCCCCAGTTCCGAAGCAATATCAGCACTGTCACAACAACGGTATCCAGAATACATGCTGAAACCACATACATCATTTCCAGTGCTCCCGCATAGCTCCAGAGACTGGAATACAGCCGGAGCATCCAGAAAATGATCAGTGTAACAATGATCATAAAAGGAAGTGCTCTCCACACTTCATCCATATATTGAAACGGTACGCTTTTGATATTCAGATCAAACCGAATCAATAACGCAACTATGCTTGCAGCAAACACTGCAAGCACATCGTAGCACATCAGAAAAATCCGTCTGATCAGTAATTGTTTATCTTGAATGATTTTTTTCATAATTTCAATCTGTTATTTTTGATTCTTTCTCTGTTTTCTCGATTGTTTTTTCGATGATTTTTTCCTGACTGAGGATTCTGTCACTCCTGCCCCTTGAGTATTCTGTACCATCTGCACGGTATCTGCTTTTGCACTCTCTGCCGCTTTTGGAATACTCTGTTTTACGGCAGTATCACTTTCTGCAGAAACCGCTGTTTCTTTAACAAAAAGATTTTCTTTCTTTACGAGCATACGGTTCACTGCAAGTCCCAGACCAAGCATACCCCAGAATACCGGAGCGGTACATACATTAGAATCGTTTGCGATACCTGCAATCATGTACACCAGCACTGCCGCAAATAATCCAAATCCAATCCAGCTGATACTCTCGTGTAGATCCACTCTGCGGTAAATGCGTACCGACTGTACCAGATACCAGAACAGAAATACCAGAAGTGCCAGGGTACCGAGTAATCCGGTTTCTACCCACTGCTGCAGATACCAGCTATGGGCTTTTACGTCATAGCTGTTTGCGCCGTAGACATAGTTCTGACTGATATAATCTTCCTGTGGCACTTCAAACATATAGGTATTTGCCCCACTCCCCATAAAAGCATGCTTTCCAAGAAGCGGAATCGTTTTATTCCAGATATGTCCTCGATTGCTCATTGCATCATCCAAAAATACATTTGAAACCTTCGGATTCTCAAACTTCACTAATTTTCCTGCTGGATTGAGATATTCATATCCGTCCGTATCATTTTTTGAGAAATCCCATTCGACACCATCTATGATCATCTTTATTCCTGCTGTATTATCGGTAAACATGATCGGCTGAATCTGTACATTTGCAAACCGTTCATCATTGAGGGCCAAAATATGATTTTCCTGATCTACCTCTGTTGTCTGAATCTCCTGACCATCTGCATCTTTGCATACCACGGTGATTACACCGTCGCTCCCCAGATCATAGGACACATACAGAGGATTGTTCCAGATATCAAGTTCCACATCATCTGTGTTTGTTTTGATATCGTTTAAAGAGAACTGATCTTTCATATGATAGGTTCCAACAACCGTCTTTTTAAGAGTTTGACCGATGCCTGTCGTATTTGCCAACACTCCTGCTGCAATCACTCCAATGACAACTACAACAATCCCGGCTGCAAATAATTTTTTCTTCCGGCTGAGCAAAACCAATGCGAGAATCACCGCTCCAATTGCCAGTGCAATAAATCCGGAAGAACTTCTGCTTCCAACCAGTGCTACAATGCAACAAATCTCTGTGACTGCGATTACAAGACGATGCCACATCTTTTTTGCCCCAATAAACAGGCAGATCAGCAGTGGAATTAACATACCAAAATAAAATGACAAAAAGTTTGGATTGTAAAGTGTCGTATACGCAGTCTTATCTGCGAAATTAAAGGAAATCTTATCTAACTGGTTCCACCAGCTTGTGTCCGTCATCAGATGTTTGCCCAGAGATGTCTTAAAATAATCCAATCCAAAGACCTGGAAAAATCCAATCAGAGTAACAATTGCGATTCCAATGCCGGACCAGCGCAGGATTACCTCTATCTGTTTTTCTTCCTGTACATAATTATAGACATAATAACACAGTATCATATAGACAAATACAACCCATACAGGCTCAAAAAGTTCATATGTACCATGTGCCACCCAGTATTTGTGACTGGAAAACAGGGCAGACATTGCAACAAACAATGCATACACCATCAGAAAATAAAAGGAATTTTCAAATTTAAATTCCTTCTTATTCAGATATCGGATCAGTAAAATTGCGAGCATTACAACTCCCACAAGGATGATCGCAATCATCTTCCATGCAAAAAAGAAGTCCGTCTGTTTTGCGGCGCTCTCCGGATACCAGTCAAACTGTGCCAGATTTGTGTCATAAACAAAAGAATGCACAATGATTGGAATCAATCCGATCAACAAGATAACAGGAATCAATATCTTATTTGCTTTTAACGTGTTTTTGTTTCCATTCGTATTCAAGATTATTTTCTCCTTAACGTTTCATTGCCTATAATCATACCCCAAATTTCGTTTTTTTTCAATCATTCCGGCATGTCGATTTTATTTTTCTTTTTATATAGGTAAAAACACTTTTTTGTTACTTATGTGTTACTTAAAAATTTTACAAATAAATGTGTATGATTGACACGATAATATAAATTTTTACACACGAAAGGAAGAAAAATGAGATTACCAAACGGATACGGTGGAGTCGTAAAACTCTCCGGCAACAGAAGAAGACCCTATGCAGCACGCATCACTACGGGCTGGCACATCAATGACATCACGGGAAAGCGCATCCAGCACTACCAGATTCTGGGGTACGCTCCTACCCGGTCGGAAGCTCTGCAGATTCTGGCACGTTACAATAATTATCCCATCGATGGGGAAACGCTGAAATTAACCTTCCGGGAAATTTATCTCCGATGGTCCGAAGAAAAGTTTCCTACCATTTCCCACTCCAACATCAAAGGCTATCGGGCGGCCTTTGCCACTTGTGAAAACATTGCTGATATGCCATTTCACAATTTGAGACTCAATGATTTACAGCAGGTGATTGATCACAGCGGCAAGAACTATCCTACCCTGAAAAAAATCCGTGTTCTCTTTAACCAGCTCTATTCTTATGCCATGAAACACGAAATTGTCTCAAAAGATTATTCTGCCTATGTAAATATCTCGAAATACAAAGACCGAAATCCTAATAAAAACATACGAAGCTGTTTTTCCACCTCTGAGATTGCTCTCCTGTGGAAGCACAAAAACAATCCCTATTGCCAGACAGTCCTCATGCTAATATACAATGGTGTGCGCGTCTCAGAGCTTTTGGATCTGAAAAAAGAAAATGTTCATCTGTCCGAACAATATTTTGATGTCATTGACAGCAAAACCGAAAACGGCATTCGAAAAGTTCCGATTGCTGACAAAGTACTCCCCTTTTACCAGCGCTGGCTTCATGACTGTTCCGATTGTGAATATCTCATCCATACTCTGGACAGCCAGCATTTTACCTATTATATGTATTACCACAATGTTTTCCAACCCCTAATGTTTCGTCTGCACATCGATCATACACCTCACTGCTGCCGGCACACCACGATTTCCCTGCTCGCCGAAGCACATGTCGATCAGACTACCATCAAAAAAATAGTCGGTCATTCCGGCGCTATGTCCCTGACGGAACGGATTTACACACATCTGGATGTACCTGCGCTGGTCGAAGCCATTAATCAGATTTAATCGCTTCTTGTATGTTGCTTGCGTGTTACTTGTAGAAGTGATTTTGCCCCAAACTCTGTTTACAAATCCAGTATTTCCAATACTTTCGTGGAAAATACCATGCGTATTTCCGGTTAAGGTAACTTACAAGACTTCTACAAAGAAGAATGCTAAGGCAAAGACAAAGAAACTTACTTACACAATGAAAGTTGCTAAGGCAAGCGTTGCTTTATCTGGAAATTCAGCAGTAGCAGTTGGAAGCACAACTAAGTTAACAACAACTAAGAAAGCTTCTTCAAGAGCTAAGATCACTTACACATCCAGTGATGAGACAATCGCAACAGTTTCTGAAGACGGAACTGTAAAGGGTGTTAAGGCTGGTAAGGCTACAATCACAGCTAAGCTTACAATTGGTAAAGATACAGCTACAGCTACTCAGGAAGTAGAAGTAAAGAACTATGTTCTTTCTACAGTAGCACAGAACAAGTTAACAGAGCTTACAGCTACTGTTACTGGCGATACAAAGAACCTTAAGGCAACTGATTTCGCAATCAAGAGTGAAGCAACAAAGGTTGTTTACCCAGTATCCAAGGTATCTGTTGATTCTAAGGATGCTTCCAAGGTTACATTAACACTGTTCAGTGAGTTAAAGGATGCTGCTACATATGATGTAACTCTTGATGGAATTACAAAGACATTCGTAGCTTCTGACGGAAAGGTTGCTTCTATTGCACTTGATAAGGCCACAATTCCATATGCTACAGAAACAGAAGTTAAGTTAGTTTCTAAGGATGCTAACGGCGTTGTTGTAAAAGAGCTTAAGTATGGCGAAACTGATTCCAACTATGATTTTACAATCAATACAAACGGAAACGGATATACTAATGGTTCTAAGTTATACTTAAACAAGGTTGGTGATACAGCTACAGCTGAAATCACATACAAGACAGGTAAGTATGACCAGAATGGTAAGCCAGAAGGAAACATTGGACCAAACAAAGTGACAATTACAGCAACTGCTCAGTCAGAAGTTAATAATTTTGCTGTAAGAATTGATGATACCGCAAAGAAGTTTGACAAAGCAAAAGATACAAACAAGATTGCTGTAAATGAGACAAAGGTTGCAATGTTCAAGATTCAGAATGCTGATAACCAGGAAATTTCTGACTACAGCAAGTATACATTTGAATCATCTGACAAGTCTGTATTAATGCTTGCAAGTAATAAAGTTGGAACTAACAATTCTATCGCAATTACAGCATTAAAGAATGGTACAGCTTATATTCTTGTTAAAAAGGATGATAAAGTTGTAGGTTCTGTTGCAATTGATATTGTAGCTGAAAGAGCTGTTGCAACTCTTGATGTAGATAAGTCAGCTGTTACACTTTCACAGGATTTAACAAACGACACCAAGAAAGTAAATGTTACATTAAAAGATCAGTATGGTGACAAATGGGCTGGTGATTACAACCTGAACGTTGAGTGCCTTTCTACTGATGCTAAAAATGCACAGGGCAATACCTTAACAGTAAATGCTGTTAACGCTAATGCTGCAAGCAAATATTTCACATTTACTGCAAAAACTGGAAAAGATGTTACTTTCAATGCTACCGCAGAAAAGGGCAACTATGTTTATAAAATTTCTTATAAGAAAGACAATAAGGAAGTTGCAGCTAAAACAGTAAGCGTAGCTGTAAAGAAAGCTGATGTTAATGCAAAAGTTTCTGCATATCGTCTTGATATTGATAACAGCAATGTAGATATGAAGGTTGACAATGATAACAAAGAAAAGACCATCAACATTCAGATGATTGGTGTTGCTGATGGTGTTGACAAAGAAGTGGAAAATGATGCTACTTTTACAGTAAAGAAAGCTGATGGTACTAAGATTTTTGTTGGAAATAAAAATGCTGAAACCACAACACATGCAGCAATCAGTGCTTCTACTGGTTCATTAGTTGTTAAGCCAGTTATTATCAGTGGTGGTGCATTAGCAGTTAAGCAGCTTGATGCTGGAACATACACTGTTATTGCTGAGAAAAATATCGTTGAGAATGGAACAACCAAGACAGTTACAATTTCAACTTCATTTACCATTACTGATACTCAGGCCAAGGCTGAGGTCGAGGTAAAGAATAATACTGTAACCGGCAATACTGTTGAACAGATGTTAAAAGATGCTATTATTGTTGCATTTGATGGTAAGACATATACAAGTGTTGCTAGTGTGACAGATAAAGACGGTGCTCTTAATATCGGTGAAGTAGAGGCCACTCTTAATGATGGTACTAAGATTAAGAAAGATAATAATAATCTCAATACTAACATTTCAGCTGGAAAATATTTCACAGTTACTAAGTTAACTGTAAAGGTTAATGTAGCTACTGGTATTGATACATATGTTACAGTAACTGTACCTGGTACAATTACAGCTAAATAGTTTAGACTGAATTAAATTTATTCATCTAACCTTAGAACCCCAGACGATTTTCGTCTGGGGTTTTTCTATAAAATCCCAATTATAATTTTACTCGTTTACCGGAAATTTCAATATTCGTATTTCTTAAATCCGTCTTTCCACCAGAAATAGAATTTTTCTTAACCGGAAATACGCATGGAATTTTCCGCGGAAGTATTGGAAATACTGGATTTGTGAAAAAGGTTTGATGCAATATTAGCACTACAAATAACACACAATTAACACATAAGAGACAGATAAGTGACAAATTGTTTCAGTTGTAATCCTTGTGCCATATGCTATAATATAGGTAGATAAACAAAGGATTTTAACGAAAGGAATCCCGACAGTCAACGACAAAAACAAATGATGACAATCATATAAATAAAAAATATAAGGACACCGTATTCCGGAAACTGTTTGGCGAAAACAAAGAAAATGCCCTGAGTCTGTATAATGCGGTAAACCATACCTCATATACCAATCCGGATGATCTGGAATACACAACTCTGGAAGATGTCATTTACATGAAATACAAAAATGATGTTTCATTTCTTGTTGACAAAACATTGAGCCTTTATGAACATCAGAGTTCCTATAATCCCAATATGCCGCTCCGTGGATTTTTGTATTATGCGGATCTGTACCGGAAACTGATTCACCGATCCGAGCGGCTGTACAGCAAGCATCTGTTGAAAATCCCACGCCCCCACTACATTGTATTTTACAATGGAAGTGAAATGGACATGGCGGAAGAACGAAGGACTTTGCGGTTATCGGATGCCTTTGAAACAGATACCGGAGCTGGTGAATATGAATGGACAGCCACAATGATCAACATAAACAGTGGGAAGAACCAGTCCATCATGGACAACTGCCATGTTTTATACGAATACGCGGTCTTTGTTGCAAAGATTAAAAGATACCGGGATTCCATGGAATTAAAAGAAGCCATTGATCTTACCGTCAGGGAATGCATCGAGGAAAATATACTCAGAGATTTTTTGGAACAGCATCGCAGGGAGGTGTGTGATATGTGTCTTACTGAATTTGATGAAAAGAAATATGAAGATGTCCTCCGCGAGGAAGGCCGGGAGGAAGGACTAGCAGAAGGGATTGAAAAAGGTCTAGCAAAAGGTCGTTCTGAAGAACGGAAAACCTTGCTTGAGATCGTCCAAAAGCTGAAAGAAGGAAAAACTCCGGAACAGTTAGTTGCAGATGGAATGGAAAAAGAATCTGTGGATTCTGCTATCACGTTAAGAAAGCTTCTATAATCTGTAATAACCCATATTTTATATAAAACAAAGAGTTATAAAGAAAGGGTTCCTGAAAAACATGGAAAAAACAAATGCTGATATTCATGTTAACAAAAAATATAAGGACACCGTATTCCGGAAACTGTTTGGCGAAAACAAAGAAAATGCCCTGAGTCTGTATAATGCGGTAAACCATACCTCATATACCAATCCGGATGATCTGGAATACACAACTCTGGAAGATGTCATTTACATGAAATACAAAAATGATGTTTCATTTCTTGTTGACAAAACATTGAGCCTTTATGAACATCAGAGTTCCTATAATCCCAATATGCCGCTCCGTGGATTTTTGTATTATGCGGATCTGTACCGGAAACTGATTCACCGATCCGAGCGGCTGTACAGCAAGCATCTGTTGAAAATCCCACGCCCCCACTACATTGTATTTTACAATGGAAGTGAAATGGACATGGCGGAAGAACGAAGGACTTTGCGGTTATCGGATGCCTTTGAAACAGATACCGGAGCTGGTGAATATGTGTCTTACTGAATTTGATGAAAAGAAATATGAAGATGTCCTCCGCGAGGAAGGCCGGGAGGAAGGACTTGCGGAAGGTCTTGAAAAGGGTCTTGCAAAAGGTCGCAAAACAGAGGTATTTGTGTCCGTACAGGAGGGTGATTATGGAGTTGTGCGGGGAGCTCAGAAACTGAATCTTTCCGTAGAAGAATTTGAAAAAGAAATGTCTGCGGCCGGATATCAAATCCCGGTAGAGATATAAAGGAAGGTCTTGCGGAAGAACTAAAAAAGAATATTCTGAGGAACGGAAAACTTTACTTGCGATCACTCAAAAGTGTCAGTATTCGATTTATTGATGAATGCTGGCACTTTTGTATTACATATTCCGTTTTATGCCGTTGTCGGAATTTGATATTCTACATTATAAGTGGTTCCTCATTTTTGTCACTTGCCAGTCTCTTATATGTTGATTACGTGTTACTTGTAGCAATAATTTTGCATCAACTGCTATTTACAACCCCAGTATTTCCAACACTTCCGCAGAAAATACCGCCCATATTTCCGGTTAAGGTAACTTACAAGACTTCTACAAAGAAGAGTGCTAAGGCAAAGACAAAGAAGCTTACTTACACAATGAAAGTTGCTAAGGTAGGCGTTGCTTTATCTGGAAATTCAGTAGTAGCTATTGGAAGCACAACTAAGTTAACAAATACTAAGAAAAATTCTTCAAGAGCTAAGATTACTTACACATCAAGCGATGATTCTATTGCAACAGTAGCAGCTGACAGTACAGTAACTGGTGTTAAGGCTGGTAAGGCAACAATCACAGCTAAGATTACAGTTGGTAAGGATTCAGCTGAAACTACTAAGGATGTAGAAGTAAAGAACTATGTTCTTAAGAGTGTAGCACAGAACAAGACAAATGAGCTTGTTGCAACTATCGATGGTGCTACAAAGAATATTAAGGCTTCTGATGTAACTATCAAAACTCCTGACAATGTAGTTCTTCCGGTTAAATCGGTTTCTGTAGACAGCAAGGATGCTACAAAGGTTACTCTTACTACGTTCTCTGAGATGAAAGATGGCAAAGAGTATACAGTTACATTAGACGGAACAACTGTAAACTTTGTTGCTACTGACAATAAGGTTGCTTCTATCAGCATTGATAAAGCTACTATTCCGGTAAAAACTGAGACAGAGATTAAGCTGGTTGCAAAGGATGCTAACGGAGTTATCTTAAAAGAGCTTCCTTACGGAACATCTGATGTAAACTATGATTTCTCACTTACAACAGCAAACGGATATGTAAATGGTTCTAAACTTTACTTAAATAAAGTTGGTGACACTGCAACAGCAGAGATTACTTATAAGACAAATAAGTACACAGCAGATGGTAAAGCAGATGGAAACATCGGACCAAATAAGCTCACAATCACAGCTACTGATCAGGCTGCTGTAAGTTCTTTCAAGGTAAGAATTGGTGAGAACAATAAGAAATTCAGTTCTTTAAAGGACAATGATAAAATTGCTGTAGATGAAACAAAGGCTGTATGGGCTTACTTTGAAATCAAAGATACTGATGGAAAAGAAATCTCTAACTATGGAGAATATACTGTTGAGTCTAGTGATAAGACTACACTGATGATCCTTGGAAATACAATGCAGAAGAATAATAAAGTACAGCTCGTTCCAGCAAAAGAAGGAACTGCATATATCTTTATTAAAAAAGATGACAAGATTGTTGCTTCTGTACCTGTAACTGTTGTAGCTACAAGAAAAGTTGTTACAATGAGCGCTGATAAGACTAGCGTAATTGTATCTAATGCAGCTGGTGCAAATGCTGAAACTGTTGCATTCACCACTAAGGATCAGTATGGAAATAACTTTGACTATACAAGTGGAAATAACGGAAACATCAGCGTGTCTTGCGAAGGTGCTCCAGATGGTGTAACTAAATCTACAGTTGTTTTACCTACTCAGACAGGAACACCAGGAAGCAAAACAACATACAAATTTGTTGGTTCTAATTATGCAACAAAGGGAACATATACTTTCAAATTCACATTCATGAAGGATGGTAAAGAAGTATGTGCACAGGTTGTAACTGTTAACGTACAGGAAGCCGGTGTAGCTGGAGATTCTATCTCTTATAGCTTAAATATTAACAATGCAAATGGTGCAGCACAGACAGAAGAAGATGCTGTTGTAAATGCTGATAATACATCTGCACGTCAGCTTGTTGTTAGCGTTTCTGAATTATTAAAGGGTGTTGAAAAGAAGAAATTAACCGCTGGTATTGACTTAGATGATGTAGCAGTTGCTGATGCAGCTTCAAAGACTGCAAGTAATGTTAAAGGAATCTACTACACCGTAAAGAATGCTAAAGGTGATGTTGTATACAACAACGTACCAAATACAACTGTTAAGACCGGATCTGCATTTGATGCTGGTAATAATGGTACACCTGATCAGCTTACAGTAGATGTTGTAGCAAAGAATGGAACTTTATTTACCAAGCTTGCAGAGGGAAGATATACTGTAACTGTTACAATCGTAGTTACTCCAAAACATGATAGTTCTGCAGATGCTGCTTATGCTGACGGATCTAAGGATACAAAGACTACAGTTACAAAGTTATTTGTTATCAAAGATTCTTCAAACGATGCAATCACCGATATGAATTTAAAAGATGCTAGTGTTACATCTGGATCTTCTATTCAGGCTTCACTGGCATCTACCATCCAGTACTCTTACGACGGAGTTAAGTATGGTGCAGATGGTGACCAGGCCGCTCGGATTGTTGCTGTAGAAGGATATTCAAATGGTGTAAGAGCTACCAATGGTAAAGTTGATGCATCCAACATGAATACGGTTTTAGCTTCTGGAAAGACTGTTGATGTTACAAAGGTTACGGTAAGAGTTGCTTTCCACGATGCAAACGGAACTACTATCGGATATGTAGATAAGGAAGTTAATATTTCACTTTCTTTCACAACCAAGTAATTTAACCAATTACTAAAAAACCTCTGGGCGAGGAAATCGCCCAGAGGTTTTTTTACTATAATGACGCGTTTGCCATTTGCCCAGAAATCTTAATAGTTGAAGTACGGATATCAAGAACTTCCGTTTGATTGAAGCTCGTAAAAATGGTGGTCGATTTATCGACCACCACAAAAAATTAAAAAATTTACACACTTTACTTGACAAACTCCCAAATGCTGACATTTTGGTATTTATTTTACTACTTGGAATTCTGATTCCTTTAAACGTGTGGAAATTCAAACTCAATAGTGAGTGAATTAAATTTACCAAAAGACTCTTGAATTACTGATATAAATTCATTTGCATCATGTTCTGTAGGTTCGGATTTTATTTTACGCAATGGCAAATTTACGGATTTTAAATATATATCTGTTATTTCAGATCCTTTTTTATACTTGAAAAAGAGGTTGCCCGAAAGCAACCTCTTTCTAACAAATTTAATTATTTGTTTGTTACTGTTCTTCCTACAGATACAGTATAATCGTAAGATACACCACTGGATGTTTTAGCAGTAAAAGTAATCTTAGAAATATTAACTTCTGCGCCAGGAGCAAGATCTTTTACACCTGTGATATCTCCAGAAGCTGAAATTGTATTTCCTTCAATTTTTGTGATAATTAATGCCTGATCTCCTGACTTCTTATCAACATTTACATAAGTTGTATCTCCAAGAACAACCTTTAATGTATCCTCAGCAAGATCTTTTACAGTAGTCTTTGTAGCAGTAGATACACCAGCATTTACAACCTGTGCGTCAGCACCTGTCTGAGTATCCTTTACAACAACCTGAGTCTTCTGAGAATAATCTACATTATTAGTATCCTTCCACTCTGCAGTTACTTCATAAGTTCCTGCTGCAAGTTTTGTTGCGACATTTCCACTTACGGACATAGCTGTAATCTTTAATAATTTACCATTAGCTTTCTCGGCTGTAACAGTTTTACCATCAACAGAGAGACCAGCACCTGTAACAACTTTGCCATCTTTCTTTACAGTATAATTAACTGTCTGATAATCAGATTTTACTCCATCCTTGCATAAAGCAATCTGTACAGTTGCATCAGAAGAATCACCATTCTTGGCATCATCCTTAACAACAGCATCAATCTCACTATCAGAAGCTTCTAATGCATAGCTGATATTTTTCTTTGTATCATCAAGATTCTTTACAGTAACAGAAACAGTCTGCTTTAATGTCTTAGTATCAGAAACTTTCAGATTAATTGTCCATGTATAAGTACCTGGCTCAACCTGACCCTTGAATGTAATCTTATCATCAGCAGTTTTCTGAACATACTTATTAGCATTATTAGTATTTACATCTGAAACTTTAACAGCAGAACCACTCTTAGCATCAACATATACACATTCTGCTGAGAGAGCATTAGTACCGATTGTGATATCATCACCATACTGGTCTTTTGCCTTAGCAGTTACAACTTTATTATCAGCAATTTTTGTTGTATTAGATAAGGTAAATGCAGCATTGTCGATAGTTAAAGAAGCTGCTTCTCTCTTAGCAACCACATTGATTGGAAGGGATGTGCAATACTTGCCATCTTTTTTAATAATGATATATGCTGTTCCAGTTGTTACGGCTTTAACCTGAACCTTATGGTCTGCATTGTTGATTGAAGAAGATCCAAGGAGAAGGATATTCTTATCAGAACTTTCTACTGTGTATTTGCTATAATCAGAAACTTCTTTGTCATTTGCATCTTTGATTTTGATAAATGCATATTTGTTATCTTCAACAGCAAGTTTATTATCATCTTTCAACTTATCAAACTTGTCAGTAGATTTTCCAAGACGTACAGCATAATTGTTAACAGTTGCCTGATCAACAGCAGTAATTGTAAATGGCTGCTCCAGTTTTACCTTAGGTGTTCCATCTGCATTATACTCAGAAGATGTATAAGTAATCTTTCCTTCTGCAACAGAACCAATCTTATTCAGGTAAAGTTTCTCACCCTGTAAAGTTCCATCATATTTTGTGAATGTGAAAGAAAATCCAGCATCTGGATTGTTCCATTTCATTCTATTCACAATAATTCCCTTTGTATCTTTTGCTAAAAGGTCAATTTCTGTTGCTTCAGCATACGGGATCTGAACTGGATCAACTGAAATAGAATCAACCTTTCCATCAGAAGCTACAAATGTCTTTGTGATACCGTCTAATGCAACTCCGTACTCTTTTGCATCTGTCAGTTTAGCTGCAAGAGTAAGAGTAACCTTTGTAGCATCCTTTGCATCAACACTAATGTCTGTAACAGCTACAGTTGCCTTTGTTTCAGTACCAGTTACAACAAAATCTGCTTTCTTAAGGTTCTTGGTATTACCTTTTACAATAGCAACAACTTTATTTGCTTCTGTAGGAGTAACAGAATCTAAAATAACATTCTTTACTTCTACATCCTTAGTAGTTTCAGCTGAATCCTTACCAACGGTAATCTTAGCTGTGATTGTTGCCTTACCAGCCTTAACACCAGTTACTGTACCGTCAGCTGCTACTGTTGCGATAGAATCATCGCTTGATGTGTAAGTAATCTTAGCTCTTGAAGAATTTTTCTTAGTATTTGTTAACTTAGTTGTGCTTCCAACTGCTACTACTGAATCTCCAGATAAAGCAACGCCTACCTTAGCAACTTTCATTGTGTAAGTAAGTTTCTTTGTCTTTGTCTTAGCACTCTTCTTTGTAGAAGTCTTGTAAGTTACCTTAACCGTAACTTTAGCGGTACCTGGCTTAACACCTGTAACCTTAATCTTCTTTGCTGCTGTCTTCTTAACAGTTGCAACAGACTTCTTGCTGCTTGTTGCAGTTACTTTAACAGACTTCCAAGACTTTGGAGTTTTAACTGTAACTGTCTTGTAGCCCTCAGAATAAACTGTGGCTTTTTTTGCGCTAAGCTTTGCTGTAGAAGCTGCCTGTGCGTTTGTAGCAGGAACTGCTGTTACAACCATAGCTGCAGCGAGAGCAAAAGCTAACACTTTTTTGCTTGATTTCATGTTTTTTCCTCTCTTTCTTTTTGACTAACTTCCATCTCTTCTACTCGTTTAACCCTGCACGTTTAAGTTCCTTCATCTTCTCTTTCAAACCGCTGCGGACGATTTTTCCAATCCAATGTTCTCGCTAATTGCCTCCACTGACCTTCCTCGGTCTTACTGTTAAGTCCATCGTCAGTTTCATCTACAGACACACAAATCATAAATGACCAGAAACTTTCGCACATCAGACGTCGGCGTAGAGTGTGATATCAACGTTGATTGTCCAGCATCAAGATCAGCAAGCTGAGGTTCCGATGACTTATATTTCTAATATGTATCTGTAATTGTAAGGTCTGTCTGGAACAAGTTCCAGTTTCCATAGCCTCGATAGTAGTTCATCACTTGTCGTACTATTTATAGTACTCTTTTAACTACTCTACGTGACAATCATACACCAAGTATTGTATCTTTGCAACACCAAAATTACATTTTATTGAAAAAATTCTTTAATATTTTCTTAAGCATTTAAGAGTTTTTTCACTTTTTTCTATTATTAAAACTATTTCACGCGTAGTTCGAGTGAAACTACGCGTGAAGATAAACAATTCTATTTAAAGTAAGCAACTCCGGATTCGAAGATCTTCATATCCTGCTCTCCGTAGATGTTCATGGCAACGGCCTCACCGCGGCGCTCGCTGTGTGCCATCTTTCCGAGTACACGTCCATCCGGACTGGTGATACCCTCGATCGCCATGTACGAACCATTGACATTCCACTCTTCATCCATGGTTGGCTCGCCGGCTTCATTGACATACTGGGTGGCAACCTGTCCGTTTGCAAAAAGCTTGTCCAGCCATTCCTTCGGAGCTACGAAACGTCCCTCTCCATGGGATGCCGGGTTGCAGTATGTTGCACCAAGCTTTGCCTGCTGCAGCCATGGGGATTTGTTTGTCACGACCTTGGTATATACCATCTTGCTGATGTGGCGGTTGATGGTGTTGTAGGTCAGTGTCGGGGAATCCGCACTCTGTGCCTGGATCTGTCCGTAAGGAACAAGTCCCAGTTTGATCAGCGCCTGGAATCCGTTGCAGATACCAAGTGCCAGTCCGTCACGTTCTGACAGCAGTCTGCTTACTGCCTCGGTCATCTTTGCATTCCGGAATGCCGTTGCAAAGAACTTTGCAGATCCTTCCGGCTCATCTCCTGCGGAGAATCCACCCGGGAACATGATGATCTGTGACTGGTTGATTGCCTTGACAAATTCATCGACAGAATCACGAATGTCTGCTGCACTCAGATTCTTGAATACTTTTACAATTGTATTGGCACCTGCACGCTCAAACGCTTTCGCACTGTCGTACTCACAGTTTGTTCCAGGGAATACCGGAATGAATACGGTCGGCTTTGCGACTTTGTTCTTGCATACATAGATATTCTTGGTATCATATACATCACTCTGCACTTTTTCCTTGCCCTCGGTTGCGCGGGTTGGGAAGACTCTTTCGAGTGTTCCGGTCCAGGCTGCAATTGCTTCCTCCATGGAAAGTGACATTTCTTTGTATACAAATTTCTGTGCATCGTTCACTTCACCGACAACAACTCCGGATGCTTCTTTTATAATAGGAAGAAACTCCTCTTTTACTTCTGCAACGATATTACCAAATCCCGGTGCAAATAATGTTTCTGCTGTGACATCCTCTGCAATGGTGACACCTAATTTGTTACCAAATGCCATCTTGCTGACTGCTGCTGCCAGACCTTTTCCGTCCAGTGCGTAGGCACTGCGGATTGCGCCCCTGCCAATCAGTTCATGGATCTTATCGTACAGCTTCATTACCTGCTCGTATACCGGCAGATCATATTCGTTCTTTTCGATGGTAAAGAGTACCAGCTTATCTCCTGCTTCTTTCAACTCTGGTGTGATGACATCTTTTTCTCTTGCCACATCAACCGCAAAAGAAACAAGTGTCGGAGGCACGTCAATATCGTTAAAGGTTCCGGACATGGAATCTTTTCCACCGATGGACGGCAGACCAAAACCGATCTGTGCATCAAATGCACCGAGCAGTGCTGCAAACGGCTGACTCCATCTCTTTGGATCTTCACTCATTCTGCGGAAATACTCCTGGAAGGTGAAGCGTACTTTCTTGTAGTCACCACCGGCGGTCACGATACGGGAAAGGGATTCCAGTACGGCATATACCGATCCGTGGTATGGACTCCAGGAGGATAAGTACGGATCAAATCCGTAGGACATCATGGTTACGGTATCGCATTTTCCTTTCAGAACCGGAAGTTTGGCAACCATGCTCTGTGTCTCGGTCAGCTGATAGCGACCGCCGTATGGCATGTAGACACTTCCCGCACCGATAGAACCGTCAAACATCTCGACAAGTCCCTTCTGGGAACATACATTAAGATCCGCAAGCATGGCAAGCCATGCCGCTTTGTTATCGTTTTTCTGTAATGCATCTGCAACTTTCGGAAGTTCGATCTTTTTAAAGAAGTTGTCTTCCTCTTTTGGCATCTCGACTTCGACATCTGCTTCCTGATGCGCACCGTTGGTATCGAGGAATGCACGGGAAATATTGACAATGTCTTTTCCTCTCCACTCTAAGATCAGTCTCGGCTCCTCGGTAACAACTGCCACCTCGGTTGCTTCAAGGTTTTCTTCTTTTGCATAAGCAAGGAACTGCTCGACATCCTGCGGAGCGACAACGACTGCCATACGCTCCTGAGACTCGGAGATTGCAATCTCCGTTCCATCCAGACCGGCATATTTCTTCGGTACTTTGTCCAGATTCACGCGCAGTCCGTCTGCAAGCTCACCGATGGCTACCGATACACCGCCGGCACCGAAATCGTTACATTTTTTGATAATATGGCTGACTTCTTCTCTGCGGAACAGGCGCTGCAGTTTACGCTCAGTCGGTGCATTACCTTTCTGTACCTCGGCACCACATACAGACGTAGACTGTGTGTTATGTGCCTTGGAAGATCCGGTTGCTCCACCGATACCGTCACGTCCGGTACGTCCGCCCAGAAGGATAATCTTATCTCCCGGATCAGAGGTCAGTCTCTGTACGGCACGTCTCGGTGCGGCACCCATGACAGCACCGATCTCCATACGTTTTGCTACATAATCCGGATGGTAAACTTCTTTGACATATCCGGTTGCCAGTCCGATCTGGTTTCCATAAGAGCTGTAACCTCTGGCTGCCTCGCGCACGATCTTCTTCTGTGGCAGCTTACCCTCAATCGTATCTTTTACGGATACGGTTGGATCTGCGGCTCCAGTCACACGCATTGCCTGATACACATAAGTTCTTCCGGAAAGCGGATCACGGATGGCTCCGCCTAAACAGGTAGCAGCACCACCAAACGGCTCAATCTCGGTCGGATGGTTATGTGTCTCATTCTTAAAGTTTACAAGCCACTCCTCTGTCTTTCCATCTACTTCCACCGGTACCACGATGGAACATGCATTGATCTCGTCAGATTCTTCCTGATCTGCAAGTTTTCCTTCTTTTTTCAGACGTTTCATGGCAAGCAGTGCCAGATCCATCAGGCAGACAAACTTGTCATCGCGTCCCGCATACAGTTTCTTGTGGGTATCCAGATATTCTTCGTAAGTCTTTTTGATTGGTGCCTGGTAAAATCCTTCATCAAACTTCACATTTTTCAGTTCTGTCGAGAAGGTGGTATGACGGCAATGGTCACTCCAGTAAGTATCAAGCACGCGGATCTCTGTCACGGACGGATTCCGCTTCTCGGTATTTTTGAAGTAATTCTGGATATGTAAGAAATCCTTAAAGGTCATGGCAAGATTTAAAGAGCTGTACAGTTCCTTTAAGTGTGCTTCTGCCATGTCGATAAATCCGTCGAAAACTGCCACGTCTGCCGGCTCATCGAAATTCTGTACGAGGGTATCCGGCTTGTCCATACCGGTCTCACGGGAATCTACCGGATTGATACAATACTTTTTGATCGCCTCTAACTCATCCTCTGTGATGTCACCCTTGATCACATAGGTCGTCGCGCTGCGGATGATCGGCTCCTCATCCTCATTTAAAAGCTTCACGCACTGCTCTGCGGAATCCGCTCTCTGGTCGAACTGTCCCGGCAGGAATTCTACGGAAAATACGTTTCCGCCTTCTGCGTCAAAGTTCTCCTCATAAATATCATCCACTGGCGGCTCGGAAAATACCGTCTGCAATGCCTTCTGGTAAGTGGCATCCGATACATTTTCCACATCATAACGGATCAGAACACGCACCTGATCTGCAGCGATTCCGAGATAATGCTTTACCTCATGTTTTAATTCTTTTGCCTTTACGGCAAAATCCGGTTTCTTTTCTACGTACACACGACGTACATTGCCCATTGGATTTACCTCCTTCTTTTGCGAAACGGAATGCCCCCTGCATTTGGGGGCATTCTATTGATCTTTATGTTATTGTATCATGGGTTGACAATTAAGTAAAATTAATATCGCTTACGATATCTATTACCTGTTCTTATGAAATTACTGTGCGGTAATTGCACTGTCCGTTACAACGCCCGGAGTGTCCGGTTCCGGCTGATCCGGCTGATCGGTACCCGGGTTTGGATTTACAAAATTAATCTTTACTTTCAGCTTTCTGGATTTATTTCCTGCCGTATCTTTGACATATACGGTCACGCTATAAGTTCCATAGGTTCCTCTTTCCATAGCGGTAACTGCCTTATGTGCTTCTCTGGCATCCACGAAAACATATTTTGACGCAAGTTTTTTGCCCAGATCTTTTGCCACTACATCTGCCTTAATTGCAGAAACCAGTTTTTCTTTGGAAACGGCTTTATTGTAGGTCAGTGTCTTTCGCTTCAGGCTGATGGATGGTGCTTTCGTATCTTTTACGGTAATTACGATGCTCTTTTGGGTCTTGTTTCCTTTGGCATCTTTTGCGGTGTATGTAATCTTATATTTTCCGGTCTTTGCCGCATTGACTTTTCCGGAAACGGTAAATTTAAGTGTCTTACCTCTGTAATCGGTAGCTTTCACACCCTTTTTCAGATCTACTTTGCTGTTTGTTCTCTCGATGGTTTTATTCTTGATTCCCTTAATCGTCGGGCGAAGTTTCAGCCATGGATTTCTCGGATCCGGATCGGTCGGATCCCATCCGCGGTACGGACTGTTTACATCAATACGGATCGGGGTAGGCTTGCCCAATGGTCCCGGATCTTTGCTGTCATAGATGGTTACTTTGGTTCCTACCGGGCAGTTGTCATAGATCCACTTGGCATCTTCCACATTCAGACGGACACATCCGTGGGATGCCGTCTGTCCCAGACGGTTATAAGAATTGTATGCCAGCCTGCTCGGATCCTGTGAACTGTAAAACACAGAGTGGAACAGCACACCACCGTGAATACGGCTGCAATACTGTCCGTACACACCGCCCATAAGTGTATGCCAGCGGTATTTTGCCGGAATCGAAAATGTTCCTGTCGGGGTGGCATTGTTGACACCGACAGAGCAGGCAAATGCTTTGACCGGTTTGGTATATTTGCCTTTGGAATCAAGTGCATATACGGTCACACAGTTCTGCTGACGATTGATTTTAATGTAATATGGCAGTTTTGCTGCTTGAGTTGTAACGGGTGTTCCTGCGAACACAAGCAGCATGAGTGCCGCCATCAATCCGCATAAGGTTTTCAAAATTCCCTTTTTCATGATAATCTCCTTTTCTCTCCTTTGTGAAAGGTATATAATATATCCTATACTATACTATACTACTGAGGATATGATCGATGGATATCAATTATGAATTATACAAGGTTTTCTATTATGTTGCAAGCTCTCTCTCATTTTCGGATGCAAGTAAGAAGCTGTTTATCTCCCAGTCAGCGGTAAGCCAGTCTATCAAAACATTAGAGCGCAAGCTGGGACAGCCGCTTTTTATCCGCAGCACAAAAAAAGTGCAGCTGACTCCTGCCGGTGCTCTGCTTCTGAAACATGTGGAACCTGCCATGAATCTGATCTCACGCGGCGAAAGCCAGCTTTTAGAATCCGGCTCTCTTGGTTTAGGACAGCTGCATATCGGTGCCAGCGACACGATCTGCCGCTATTTTCTGCTGCCGTATCTGCAGAAATTCCATCGGAAATTCCCGGATGTTCCGATTAAAATCACCAATGCCAGCTCGATGGGCTGTGTAGACCTGTTAGAGCAGCGCCGGGTAGATCTGATTATCACAAATTTTCCAAACCCGCATCTGAATCCTTCCTATATTCAGAAAACGGTTGGCTCTTTCTCGGATGTGTTCGTCGCCAATCCGGCATATTTTGATCTGGCGGACCGCATCGTTCCTTTCTCGGAGCTTGGCACCTATCCTCTCATGATGTTAGACCGCAAGAGCACAACGAGTGAGTTTCTGCACCACATTTTCCTGCAGCATCAGCTGGAACTGCTGCCTCAGGTAGAGCTCAGCAGCAACGATCTGCTCATTGACATGGCCCGCATCGGTCTTGGAATTGCTTTTATCCCGGATTTTTGTCTGAAACACAAGCCGGAGGATCTCTTCCTCGTCCGCACGCAGGAAACGATCCCGCAGCGGCAGCTGGTGGCTTCGTTAAACCCTACCCTTCCGGTTTCTGCCTCCACCGAAGAGTTTTTAAAGCTCCTCCCGGACGTCTGACCAGAACCGGCTCACTTCTTCCCGCAGCTGCGGCAGACCACAGACGCTTCTCTTTTCCCATTCTCTCGGAAAAAGCGCTCCGTATTCGCGCTGCAGGAAACGTTCATCCAGCAGAAGGATCACGCCGCGGTCCTCGCTGGTCCTGATCACGCGCCCTGCCGCCTGCAGGACTTTATTCATTCCCGGATAGCGGAACGCATAGTCAAATCCGGACAATCCCCGCTCATCATAATAATTCTTTAAAATTTCACGTTCATCGCTGACCTGCGGAAGTCCGGTTCCCACGATGATGGCACCGATCAGCCGGTCGTTTTTCAGATCAATGCCTTCCCCGAAAATTCCCCCCATCACACAGAACGCAACGAGTGTCCCCTGGCGCTCTTTTTCAAATTCTTCCAAAAACGCTTCTCTTTCGTGTTCTTTCATATTACTATGCTGCATCAGAATCTCGCACGAATCGGCCGCCTTCCCGGCAAAGACCTCATATACATCCTGCATCAGCCGGTAAGACGGGAAAAACACCATGTAATTTCCCTGCTGTGCTTCTGTGACTGCACCGATATAGTCCGCGATTTTTTCGTATTCTTTTCTGTTCCTCCGCGTATATTTTGTGCTCACATCCCGGCCAAATGCGAGAAGTCTCTGTGTCTGGGCAAACGTACTCTGCGCATAAATGGCATAGTTATCCTTGTCCGTGGAAAGTAGCCGCTTGTAGTATCCGATCGGCAGGAGCGTTGCGGAGAAAAAGATCGTGGAATTGCTTTTATCGATGCATTTCTGCAGATTGACCGACGGATCTACGCAAAAGAGCCGGATCCGGAACTGACCTTCCTCCGTCATCTGGCTGTAGATCACGTAATGGTCATCCACCAGATCATAGATATTCAGGAAATTGCGCAGCGCAAAGTAAAAATCCAGCACCGTTTTCTTCTCCGGAAATTCCCGCGGTTTTTCCAAAAATTCATCCATCTGGGAGGCCAGCCGCATAAGGTGGAAGGTCAACGTTCCCACACTGTCCAGAATCTGGTAGTGCTCACACTCACGTTTCATTTCCAGCATGGCTTTGTTGCATTTGTCCAGGATACGGCAGATCGTACGGCTGTGCGCTTTCATGATCCGCTTCACTGCAAGCACGTCTTCTTTGTACAGATCGGCACTGTACATCTCCCTGCTGCGATCCACGAGGTTATGTGCCTCATCCACCAGGAACAGATAGTCTCCCTTTATCCCCTCCTGAAAAAAGCGTTTCAGATATACATTCGGATCGAATACGTAATTGTAATCACAGACAATATTGTCTGCCCAGGTTGCCACATCCAGACTCATCTCAAACGGGCACACCTGATATTCTTTCGCCTGCGCTAAAACCTCCTCTCTGGTAAACAGGTTGGATTTCTGCAAGAGATCAAACACCGCATCGTTCACCCGGTCAAAATGCCCCTTTGCATATGGACAGTTTACCGGGTTGCAGTCCATCTCTTCACACAGGCAGAGTTTTTCTTTTGCTGTGATCTGGATGACTTTGGCACGGTATCCCTGTTCTTCCAGCAGTGCGAACGTTTCTTTTGCCACAGTTGCTGTGATGGTCTTTGCCGTGAGATAAAAGATCCGGTCTGCCAGCCCTTCTCCCACTGCTTTTACCGCCGGAAAGATTGTGGAAATTGTTTTGCCCACTCCGGTCGGTGCCTCGATAAACAGGTTCTTCCCCCGCAGAATGGTGCGGTAAACATCGGCAACCAGCTTCTTTTGTCCCTGCCGGTAGGGAAATGGAAACTCGAGTGTATGAATACTCTCCTGCCGCTGTTTTTTCCATGCGATCTGCCAGTCTGCCCATTTCCGATAATCTTCGATCAGATGGCCAAACCACACGGTCAGTGTCTCAAATGTATAAATCTCCCGGAAATACCGGATTTCCTCGGTATCCAGATTGCAGTAGGTCATCTGCACGCCGATCCGCTCCAGACGGTTCTGTTTCGCATAGATATATGCATAGCACATTGCCTGGGCTTTATGCACGTAGACCGGCTGTTCCATTGCCGCAACGTTTCTATATACACCCTTGATCTCATCGATGAAGCTGATTTCTTCTTCCGGAGGGATTTCCGCCGCAAACTCCATCTCCGGTTGCAGCACAGACTCCGTCGCAGCCGGCAGATCCGGCTGAAATTTTCCATAGGCGATTCCGTCTGCACGTCCTTCCACGACCAGTACGTAATCGTTGGCTTTCCATTCAATTTTCAGCGGTACTTCCGCCTGATAGGAGGCGTCCATGCTTTTTTGAATTTTCCGGTGGATACGGCTGCCTTCCATCATGGCTTCCGCGCTGGCCATTTTTCCTGCACGGTTATCGATATCTCCTCCACGGAAAATAAACTCTACCAGATTTCTCACAGATATATGTAATTCCTGCATGTACACCTCCTTTCTCCCGCGGGTATTTTCCTGTTGTATGAAGCGGGTTTTTATTTGTTCCATTATTTTACAATAAAAAGCCCCGCTCCGGAATACGGAGCGGGACTTAAAGTTCCATAGTCACGATATAATAATTGTATTATGCCACTGCAAATTTAGCAACTACGTTTTCGAAATTTTCATTCTTTCCACCGTAGCAAACCTGAAGATTCTTTTTTACGCCAAGTCCAATCATACCAAGCAATGACTTTGCATCAATGAATGTTCTGTCACATTTTACATCAATATCAAAATCACAACCACCTGCTGCACGTACAAAATCCTTAACTTCATCCATATCTGATAACCGAATTACTTTAACAGTTTCATACATAATCCAACACCTCTTTCTACCTTTAAACAACATACTTTTATTATCATCCCCAAGTTTAGAAAAGATTATGCCACTTTTTTTCTCATCTGTCAAAGTTATGCAAACTTCGCATTTCTCCGGTTTTTCCTGCATAATGACGGTAATCGCGCAACCGTTTCCATCAGATTCTTACCGTTTTTTTTCGTGTATTTATATTTATACCTGCTATCTTATGCAATTTCTCCAAAAAATTGCCTTTCCAATCACCAAAACAAGCATTTTTTGATGAAAACTATTTTTATCAAAGTGGTTTCCCACTTTTTTTCAGAATATCCACATATAATTCTCCGATCGGACTGACCTTTATCCCTTTGTGCCGGATATAGCCAATCCGCATCTTTTCGCTCTCTGCCAGCGGCACTGCCGCATAATCATTTCCATTTAATTCTTCACAGATAATCCCGGAACAGAGCGTATAACCATTCAGCCCAACCATCAGATTCAGCATGGTCGCCCGGTCATCCGCATGGATCATCTTCTTATATTCATAGGTACTTTTCATCTCTTCGGCAAAATAAAAGGAATTATTTTTCCCCTGTTCGAACACAAGACATGGATATTCCTGCAGTTCTTTCATGGAAATTACATCCCTTTGTGCCAGCGGATGTCCTTTCCACAGATATACATAGGTGTCACAGGTAAACAGTTCTTCAAAAACCACATCATTTTCCTTGAAAAGTTTCTGGAGTACTGCTTCATTAAATTTGCTCAGGAAAAGAATCCCCAGCTCACTTTTCATGTTACGCACATTTTCGATTACCTGATTCGTCTGTGTCTCATGCACGGCAAATTCATATTCTTCCATTCCCACCGCCTTGACCACTTCCACAAATGCCTTGACCGCAAAGGTATAATGCTGCATAGACACGGAAAATTTCTTTTTGGATGCAGACGAAATATAACGGGATTCCAGTAAATGATACTGCTCCACGACCTGCTTGGCATATCCGATAAATTCCTCTCCCTCTGGTGTAAGCACGATTCCCCGGTTGGACCGGATAAAAATGGTGATTCCTGCTTCTTCTTCCAGTTCGCGCACAACCGCAGACAGATTGGGCTGTGAGACAAACAATTTTCGGGATGCTTCGTTCATGGAGCGGCTTTCTGCAATCGTAATTACCTGATGTAACTGCTGTAGGGTCATATGTCTTACCTCTTTTCCTTAAGCAAATGATCTGTTATATACCGGACAAGGATCTGAAGTATCCATGCAATCACAATGGAACTGCATACCAGCACCAGTTCGTAACGCAGATGGCATGTATGAAATGCTGCTCCCTTCATAAATTTTCGTATGGTAACATGTACCAGATACAATTCCAGCGAATGAGCACCAAACCATTCCAGTATTCTTATAACCGGGCGCATAGATAACTGGGAAAAGATCCAGGCAATTCCCGCACAACATGAGATATTAAAAATTCCGGTCACATACCTTGCAAAAATAGGAGATCCACTTGGAAGCATGGTGAGCAAATAGCCGGATAACGCAAAAAGAATCAACCATTTCCAATAACTTTCCCTTTTTTCATAACTGGATCTGCCATAAAAACAGCCCGCTATAAAAACAGGCAGACGAAGCAAAGCAATATTCACATTTCCAAACATATCTTTCTCATATAATGCAATTACAAGTGCTAATACTGTAATAGCACTTACAATAGAAAGCAGACGGATCTCTCCATCTATTGCGTCCCGTGCGCTATCCACAATCTGAAAGATATAGGGATAAATCAGGTAGCATAACAGCATAAGTCCAATATACCAGTAAAGCCTGTCTCCATCACTGAAAAATGTGATAAATGTGAAGTCTTTTATGGCTTCTCCCCATCCTGTTTTATCTACACAGACATCCAGTAAAATATAAGAGGGTGCGGCTACGATGCAATAAGGAATCAGAATTCTTTTTAATCTTCTTATGTAAAAGCTTCTAACATCTGATCTTTTTTTCATGGAATAGTATAACCCCAGACCAGAAAAGAATAAAAAAGCATCCACACTTGATGATGAAATATATCTCCAAAAGAAGGAAATCCAGCCACTAAAATGATAGGAGTAATAATGACAGTCATCCGTAAAATGAAAAACTATAATCAATATGATGGATATTCCCATTAACGCACCTCGATATTGCGAAAGCACGCTGTTACTTGTTTTTCTCATATATATTCTCCTCTATAAAAATTTAATTTAAATTACTATAAATAAAAAAACACCTAAACAGGTGTTTTTAAAGAACAGGGGATGAGAGAATCGAACTCCCACCAAAGGTTTTGGAGACCCCTATCATACCATTTGACCAATCCCCTATATGAGAAAACAACGTAGACAAAGTACGTTGCTAACTTTCTATCAAATTATTTGTACTTTCAAAACTTCATACAGATTCAACCGCTTTTTTAATCAAGCCCTCGACCTATTAGTAACAGTCAGCTCCATGTGTTGCCACAC